>VOFG01001160.1_pt1:37500-307926 | contig 307926 bp, 302 predicted proteins | sample 5384171 | NCBI WGS metagenome assembly VOFG01 (sample SAMN12384726, study PRJNA508395) | human gut metagenome | isolation source: healthy gut F | host: Homo sapiens | reverse complement strand
TTTGTTTCAAGATAGCAAAAAGATACACCGGAAAATCCAGAGCTTCCGGAGAGCAGAGCAACAAAGATTATCAAAAAATATGAGAAATTGCATCCATATAATATCAGCCAGAAATCACAAATTATTGTAGAAACTTTTCGGGAAACGACCAAAAATAAAATTGGTGGAAAAGGGAAAATGATGGTAGTCACAGACTCCAGACTGGTTGCAGTTCGATATTTCCATGAAATTAAACGGTATATTCAAGAACGGCATTATGCAGATATGGATATTTTAGCGGCATTTTCCGGCAGCGTGCAGGATGGTGACGAAGAATATACAGAGTCCGGATTAAATGTAAGAAAAGATGGAAGTCATATATCAGAAGGATGACCAAGGAAGTTTCATGATTTAATGTCCTGGTTGTTGCAGAAAAATATCAGACAGGATTTGATGAGCCTTTGCTACATACTATGATTGTGGACAAAAAATTGAAAATGTAAAGGTTGTGCAGATTATCACGTTTGAACCGCACCTGCCCTGGAAAAGTAGATACATTTGTGTTGGATTTCGCAAATAAGAAAGAGGATATTCTGGGAAGCATTTCAACCATTTTATCAAGAGACAAGCCTTTGAGCAGGAAGGCAATGTGATTTGATTTACCAGACAGAAAAAGAACTTTTGGATTATAGATTTATAATGAGAATGATATTAATGCTTTTATAAAACGTATGGAATCATCCGAAAACAAGATGAACTGCCATGGGAAAAATGACGAGCCGTGTTGAAACCGATAGCAGACAGGTACAATTTGAAGAATCCGGAAGAACGATATTATCAATTCAGAAGACTGGTAAGAAAGCCGATCCGATGGCGGCAGCCATATCACACAGGTAGTTCGTATGGATGAAGATATGCATAAGGAATACCTGTTTCTGAGTTATCTGATTGACCGCTTCCAGAAGAAAAAGAAGAGCCAGTCGATCTGGATGGAAAATTGAAACTGAATATTATAAGCTGCAGAAAACATTTGAAGGTGCGATAACACTGGATAAAATTGATGGTCAGTATGTTTCGTCCAAAAGCTGCGAGTACAGGGGAACAGACAGAAAAGTACATTGATGAAATATTGGACAAGATTAATGAAAAGTATAAAGGACAATTTTCAGAAGGTGATCGGGTAATGCTGGGTGCTTTACATGATAAATTGATTGAAGATGATAAACTGGCAAGCTCGGCTCGCACTTGATCCAAGAATATTCACGGAAAGTATTTTTCCATCAGCGTTTGGAAATGCAGCAATGGAAAGCTATATGGAGGCCCAGGACAGTTATGGAGCACTGTTTGAGGACAAAAGCAAGTACGATGCTGTAATGAGGCAAGGCAGGTGATTTATAGGGAAATGTGGTCAAAAAAGACTGTGGATTACCGGAAAGTTGAACGAGATGAGCAGGTTCAAAATGGTGGCGGGAAGAACCGGTTAAATATGGGAAATAAAAAGAAACTATGATGGTATGAAAAAGGCAAGGGAGGGTTTTATGTGGCTAGATAATGCGTCAGATATTGATATTTTATTTTATGAGCCGTAAGCAAGAATAATTGCCGATATTGCAAAATGAACAATATAATCCATTGACAGTTGGTGTGTTTGGATTATGGGGGCAGGAAAATCAACCTTATTGAAGTTAATAGGTGAAAACTTAAGAGTCAGGATGGAATTATTTGTGTAACTATTAATGCATGGATGTTTGAATCATATGACGATGCTAAAACGCAATTATGGAGGCTTTGTTACAGGAACTTAAAGAAGAAGTTCCTGTAGAAGAAAACTAAAAAGAAATTGGGAAAATTAATAAAAAAAAAATCAAAAAGAGTTGACTGGTTTAAGTTAGAACAAAGCAATATCCACGCTTGCACCTGTAGTTGCAAAGCGTGGCAACAGGAAATCCATTGCCTATGTTGTTAAATGTAACGGAAGTGCTGAAGAAATTGGAAATACAGTCAAAAATGCAGCAAATTCCATACAGTCATTAAAAGATGAATATTGAAAGAGGAAGATGCATCAAATGATGAAAGCACGATAAACAATATCAGGAAATTTAGAGAGGAATTTTCTGATGCATTGAAAAGTGACGATATTAAAAAATGTAGTTGTAATGATAGATGATTTAGACAGATGTCGTCCAGAACGAATAATTGAAATATTGGAAGTAATTAAACTATTCTTGTCCGTTGACAGGACAACTTTTATTATTGCTGCAGATGAAAATGTTATAAAGTACTCTATCCGTGAAAAGTATCCACCAATGAATGGATTTGATGTAGAACTGGACAAAGAATACATTGAAAAAAATTATTCAATTGCCAATATATATCCCGGAGTTATCGGCAAAGGATATACAAAATTATCTATTATTATTGGTCACACAAAGCTATTTGGAACAAGAGAGTTTTAAGCATCTAATAGATAAGATATTCGAAGAAAAAAGAACAATTTCTGGGGATGTAATTACATTAGAAGAAATTAATAAGTTGATTGATGAGTTAGGGTTGAATTGGCAAGATGGGGGAAAAACAGCTTTTAAAGAAACGGCGAAAATTATTGATGAAATAAGAGAAATTGTTGCATCTACATTGAAAGGCAATCCACGCCAGGCAAAAACGTTTTTTGAACACATTTATTACCAAACGCCAGTTGGCAAAATTTATTATGGTGATGAAATTGATATTTCCATTTTAGCTAAATTATTAGTGTTGCAAAAGTTGGATAATGACTTGTTTATACAATTGAATGAATGGAATAAAGAATTTGATACTGAAAATAAAGAATTTAAGGAAATTCGAACAAAAGTGATGGAGGGAAATGTTGATGCTCAGAATCCGTGGAACACATCACAAATAAAAAAGTGGCTAGAATGCAAACCTGTTGAATTAGAAAAATATCGATTGGAAAAATATTTTTATTTGACAAGAGAAAATTTGAAAAGATCTAGTATTGACGAGTCTGGATTCAGTAAAAATACGAAAGAAATTTTGGAAAGAATTGACGAGCTAAATCTGGTCAAATGGTGGCTATTATAAAAGATATGGAAAAGTTGAGAGCAGAAGAAATTGCGGATACATTTAAGGTTGTTGTATCAAAATCGAAAAAGGTGAAATGAAATTTTTGTTGTAAGAGATTTGTTTTGAATTTTGATGCATATAAAGGGAAAAAATAGTGGATGCAATTGAAAAATCAACAGTTCCAATTAAAGCAGGTGATATGGCTGCATTAAGAACAATGTATAATAGTGATACGGGAAATATGAATACTGTATTAGAAACCATGGTAAAAGAGAGAACGTTAACAGACGAGCAGATTACAGAAATAAAAGAGCAGAGGAAAAGCTAATATGGGTACATCAAAAGGATATATAGCACCAACAACATCGCATTGGTCAACCGCAAAAAAGAGCAGTGACGGCCTTTATAAATAATAGAGACTTTGATTCTAAAGCGAAAGCTGCTAGTAAATATGCTACAGCAATGAAAACAGATATGTCGACAGGTGGTAGTTTTCAATCGGCAGCTGCAAGAACTTTAGGCTTTGCACAAAAAGTTGCGTCTGGTGGGCTGGACAATGCTTTGCGTGAATATAATAGAGAGGATCTTATAGGGAAGCCGTCGGAAGTTGTTTGGACAGAATTACTGCATGAATTCACAAATTCTGGAGCATCTGTAGAAGATAATATGGCAGCAGACGCATTGTCACAGGCTATGGATAATTTGGAAATAGAAGATATTGCGGATATAGGGAATGTTTCAGTTGAGATATTACTGAAGGAAATGTTGAAAGAATACATAAAAGAAAATTTTGATTTTAGATATGAAGAAAAAATATCCAAAGGGAAAACACCTGCACAAACATCTGCAATTTTAAATGATATGCATGAATATATAGAAAATAGTATTGACGGTGATTTGAACTTGGATAATTTGAAATCGGTTGATTTTTCTAACATGGGAACATCACAAATCGTGGAGGATGCATTAAGAGATGCCTTGTCTGTATTTGAAAAGTATTATGGGGAGGAGTAGAAATGCGGTTTTGGGTTGATAAGGAACAAGAGAAAAAGCCAGATGGCGAATGGAAAGATGCATATGTTTTTTCGATTAATCGAAAACAATATAGTACGATATTTACAAATATAACGAATAGCTGGTACCGGATGGACCAAATGCAGATTCCTGCAATATATGAGGATTTATTTATAATAGGTTTGAGTATTTTTGCTTTAGACAAAAGAGTATCCAGAAGAAGGTTTAAAAATTGTTGGACTAGAGATATAAATGTATCAATTCCGGTATTGGAATATGATAAATGGAAGGATACGGGCTTACAATGGGAAAAAAATGCTTGGATTTTTAACGGGAGATCATTGGCATATTGTATTTAGAAAAAGCGAAGTAATATATAGCTATAGAGAGCATGCAAATAGGATTCATTTGAATGTTCAGGATTGTGATTGTGTATGTTTGTTTTCAGGAGGATTGGATTCTTTTGTGGTGCAATTAGACTATTAGAAGAAGGGGGATCTCCTTGCCTGGTTGGACATAATGAATATCCTAAACTTGCAAAAAGACAGAATTTATTTGTCAGGACTTTTCAGGATCTTTATCCAGAACAATCTGTTAAATTTATTAGTTTTACAGCAAATTCAGAGCTCCTATAAGTGAAAAAGAAGGAATATTAAAGGGGAGCGAAAATACTTCTCGTGGCAGGTCATTACTGTTTTTATGTGCAGCACTTAGCGTGGCTGGTATTTTAGGAGAAAATGTACCGGTTTATATTCCGGAAAATGGATTCATCGGACTCAATATTCCACTAACGGGAGGGAAGAAAAGGGACTTGCAGTACAAGAACTACTCACCCATATTTTTAAGACAATTTAATGGTATCTTAGAACAGGTAGGAATAAAGAATACTATTACTAATTTTTTTCGCGTACAATACAAAGAGAGAGATTGTAGGACAAGTTAAAGATACAGATGCATTTAAAAGCTGTTATGCAGATACAATTTTCATGCTCACATCCTTGTTTAGCAAGATATAATAAAAGGGCTCTAAAGAATATCCTGTAAACTGCGGATACTGTTATCCGTGTTTGATACGCAAAAGTTCACTTTTGGACATAGATGAGATAAAAAATATTCTTATCAGGGAGAAGCTTATGATTTTTTGATAGAATATGAAGAAAGTGAGAAGAGTGCAGATTTAAGAGCGGTGCTTGAAGTATCTATCGTTGTAAACATTCTTCGGATAAAAGAATTAAAAGATATATTAGATGCGTAGGAGAATTAACAGAAGAGGAAGTTGAAAAATTTTTATCATTATACAAGAAAAGTATAGAGGATTTAGTACAACTTTTTTCCGCAGATCAGAGAATGAAGGAGTATCTGGGATTATGATTCAACACCTTATTGATACACACTTTCATCTGGATTATTACAAAGAGCATCAGAAAATATATGACGGAATAAATGAAAGAAAACAATATACATTGTGCATGACGAATTCGCCTGGAGTATATATATCCTGTAAACGCATATATCCGGTAACAAAATATTTGAAATTTGCACTTGGATTCCATCCACAGATGTATCACTGAAAGATGCGGATTTTTATGATTTTATGCAATTGGTAAATACAACTAATTATGTAGGAGAAATAGGACTTGATTTTTCAAGACAAAGTTATATTTCGCGTAATAAACAATGTATGTATTTTGAGCAAATTGCAAGAGTGTGTGCAGAAAAGGATAAATTAATGTCTGTGCATCTTAGAAGAGCGGAGGAAGAAGCAATATCTATTTTGAAAAAATATTGTCCTCGTAGGTGCATTATTCATTGGTTTAATGGAAACGGAGAGCAATTGCAACTAATTAGTGGATATAGGATGTTATTTTTCACTTAATTCTAACATGGTAACAAATGAAAAGAATAAAGAAAAATTGTATTTGATACCAAAAACAAGAGTATTAATTGAAAGTGATGGACCGTTTACAAAAATTGATGGAAAAAGTACACATTTAACAACTTAATAAAAATATACGAGTTAGTTGCACGATATTATAATGAACCAGACATTATTAAGATGGTTTATGCTAATTTTCGAGATATTCTTTCAAAATAGTGTTAATTGCAAAGTTAGAGGGTGATTTTATGGCAATACGATCAGTAGAATATCTGCAAAGCCTTGTCCGGGAACTTGCAAAACTTCCGGATGAGACTGAGTGGGTAGAATTTAAATGTAATAATAAACAGCCACAGATGATTGGTGAATATATTTCTGCTTTAAGCAATTCAGCAGCATTGTGCGAACGACCGAAAGCTTATTTAGTCTGGGGCTGTGGATGATGCAACGCACAAAATTGTAGGCACTGAATTTCAGTATCGCAAAATGAAAAGGGAAATGAGGAATTGGAAGCATGGCTTTCCAGGATGCTTTCACCAAGAATTAATTTCCGATTTTTTTGAGGTTCCGATGGATGAAGGAATGGTTGTGCTGATGGAGATTCCATGTGCAGAGAAACAACCGGTGCAGTTTGCTGGCGGGGAATATATAAGAATTGGAACGAATAAAAAGAACTTAAAAAGAGTATCCGGATAAAAGAAAGAGAATTGTGGAGAACATTTGATTCCACACCATATGAATTGCGAATTGCGATGGGAAATCTGAATGAGGATGAAATGGTGTCATTACTGGATTATTCTAAATATTATGACAAACTTGAAATGCCGATTCCGGAGAAATCGAGATAAGGTACTAGAAGACCTGCAACATGAAAAAATTTATTATGAAAAATGACGCTGGGACATGGGATATCACGAATATGGGTGTTTGATGATTGCAAAAGATTTGAAAAAATTCGAATCTTTGCATAGGAGATCGGTTCGAGTTATTTGGTACAAGGAAAATTCCAGATTGGATGCTATAAGAGAAAAGGAATTTTGTGCAGGTTATGCATTTTCACATGAAGAAATCGTGCAGTATATTATGACAATTATTCCGCAAGAAGAAGTCATTGTGGAAGCTACGAGAAAATCTGTTGTCAGTTTTCCAGAAATCGCTATCCGTGAGTTGCTGGCAAATGCTATGATACATCAGGATCTTCAGCAAAGGGGAACGAATCCAATGGTGGAGGTGTTTAAAAATCGAATCGAGTTTTCAAATGCCGGAGCACCATTGGTGGCAATCGAAAGAATTGTAGATTCGGTGCCAGTATCCAGAAATGAAAACATTGCCGGATTTATGCACAAATGTGGTATTTGTGAGGAGCGTGGCAGTGGTTATGATAAGATTGTTGAAGCAACCGGTAAAATGAGCTGCTTTGCTCCGAGAATTGAAAATCAGAATAATCAATTCACAAAGCAATATTGTTTGCAAAAGTACCATTTGAATTAACTACCAAAGAAGATCGGATGCGGACTTGCTATATGCAGGCGTGTCTAGCATATGTCAATTTTGAAGGTATTTCTAATTCAGATATTCGAAAAATATTTGGTCTGGGAGAAAAAGAGAAGGCCAAGGCATCAAGACTTCTTACCAGTGCTGTCGAAGGTGGATATATTAAAAGTAATGGACCCGGATACAGCACCAAGATATAAAAAGTACATTCCATATTGGGCATAATTTAAGTTTCGCTAAGTTTCACCTATATAAGCATGTGAGAGAATCTTAATAGAAAAATATGCAAAAAGGCACTGAAAACAATGGATTATCGGTTTTTCAGTGCCTTTTCCTTTAGTAAAAAAAAAAAATATAATAAATTTAAGTTTTGCTAAGTTTCACTAAGCTCTACTTTACTTGATTTCCGCCACTGTTTCGACGGTTCCGTTTTCCACAATCATCACAGGTCTGTGGCCAGTTGATTTTCCATTCAAAATATTCATCTCTGGTAATCGCACCAGATGTCAGTTCTTCTTTTTCTAACCACCCATTCTTTTAAAAATCATTGAGAATCCCATAATTAAACCACATACCAATAGGCGGATGAGCAGGCCAACTATCATTGTCATGGTAGTAGCGGTATCGCCACTGGAATTTGATTTTTCACCAGGATAAGTCTCTAATTGAAAGAGATTAATCATGCCAGGTTAAATTCGTCAATCCAGAAAAGCAGGATTTCCATCAGTTCGGAAGCATTCATCGTAGTTGGCTCATGCAGTGTCATGGGATTCACATCAAAAAGCTTAGCCATTTCATCGACCAGATCTTTTTTTTACCCGAACGCCTTTTTTTCATATTGGGCAAGGCGGTTTATGCTTTATCGGTCCAGTCCAAGATTTTCTCTGACAGTTCTTTTTGTGTCATTTTCCGGAATGTCCGGATTTTTTAATTTCAATTGTCATTCATAAAGTCACCTTTGCATTAGTCCATTTTATAAACATCCATTGAAGATAGTAAAATCAAGAAATGAATAAAATATTTGTCCATATTATAACACAAACAGCAGAAAATTCAATGAAAAAAAGTACAAAAAATGAAATAAAATTATCGCATTGAAATGCTTCTTGACATTAGCAGTAACGGGGGATATAATGGCATTAAATCAAATAGGTAAAAAAATTTATACCTGCAAAACTTTTGATTTAAAATTGAACCTTGAAAATTGAATGAGCTGTATGGGTGCCTTTCGGGCTTAAAATGGTAACACAGGATTCCACCGCTGTATCAGAGAGTAGTATGTGGAAACCGAAGATACTCCGGCAACGGCTGGTATGCTTGAGAAGAAGCTGCCAGTATTCAGAAAGATTTCTGATAGAGGTCAATTGTAACGTTGACACCGCCATATACAAATGGAAGCCAACACGCCGAACAGAATGGAAAATCATCGTAAGAAGTCCAAACAAAAAGTAGATGTACTGACAACGGGCATAACCGCTGTCTGGGAGGTGATGCAGAAGAATACGGAGGAAAGGAGGTATGTGCATCATGAGAAAAACAACAGAGTATAAGGCTGAGAATCGTCTGACGGTAGATATTGAAGGATTAATGGCAATGTTATCCTGCGGAGAAGTAACTGCAAAGAAAATTGCAGATTATGCAGAAGCAAGAGTGATTATTGGAAGACGTGTTCTCTATAACGTGGATAAGATAAAAAAATATCTTGATGCAATGGCAGTGTAATGAAAGATGAGAAGATAAAATACAACAACTTTCCTTCGGAATGAAAAGTAAAAAAGGGAAAATATTCCTGTAAAACAGGCAAATAAAAATTAGCATTTTGCAGGAATTTACCCTTGGAAATCATAAAATATTATGTTAATCTGTGAGCAGATATCAGACAGTATATGACTGATACCAACAGGACAAAAATCATTCCGAATAACGAAAAATGAAGTGAAAGGAATGATTGATATGGCAAGAAAAGATAATAAAGGCAGAAATTTAAAAACAGGTGAATATCAGCGTCCGGATGGACGTTATGAGTATCGCTACAAGGATGAAATTACCGGAAAGCGTAATTCGGTTTATGCAGCTGATCTGGCGAGTCTGCGAGAAATGGAAAAGAGGATTAATAAGGATATGGATGATCTGCTTATTACAGATGCATCAGTCAAGAAGCTGACCGTAAATACGTTGTTTGAGCGATACATGGCAACAAAGAATATCAAGGAAAGAACGAAAAAGAATTATATCCGTATGTGGGATTACCGGATACGAAATACTTTGGGAAACATTCGTGTTGTGGATTTTAAGACATCTCACGTAAGGATGTTCTTTTCTGCATTGTCAGATGAAGGACTGGCACACAGCACGATCAAAGGTCTTTATGGTTTATTGAATCCCAGTTTTGAACTAGCAGTGGAAGATGGGATTATCCGCAAGAATCCGGTAACAGGAACACTTGGAGATTATGGGGCTCCGGCAAAAGAGAAAGAAGCACTGACACTGGAACAGCAGGAAAAACTTCTGCAGTTTGTTGAACAGAGTAATGTGTATAAGCCTCATCTTCCAATGATGCAGGTTATGTTTGGGGCTTGCCTGAGAGTGAGTGAGACTATCGGCTTAACCTGGTCAGATGTGGATATGAAGAACCGGGAGATCCATGTAGGTGGACAGCTTGTGTATTATGAAGGTGATGACGGATATTGTTTCCATGATTCAGAAACCAAAACGGATGCAGGAATCAGAAATATTCCTATGACACAGATGGTATATGATGCGTTCCGTAAGCAGAGAGAAACTGAATCTGATGCTTGGTTTGCAGAGTGATGTGGAGATCGGTGGACGTAGTGGATTCATCTTCAATACAAAGCATGGGCGTCCGATCATGCCGGCAGGAGTGAACAGCTTTTTGAAAAATATTGTCAATGCCTATAATAAGAAAGAAAGCAAACTGGCAGAAGAAGAGAAGCGAGAGCCGGAGCTGATGCCTCCTATTTCATCGCATACTCTTCGTCATACGGGATGTACCAGATTGGGTGAGAACAATGTCAATCCCAAAGTTATGCAGTATGTGATGGGCCATTCAGATGCACAGATCACAATGAATGTCTACAATCATATTGCTGAGAAGTCTCACGTGGAGAATGAGATGTCTAAAATGAACCTGCCGGAAACTGTACCTGCTGTGGTATAAACCAGAAGTCGTTGTCGTAAAATGTGGTAAGAAAATCAGACGAATATATTTTTCCAAGAATTTGTCGTAAAAATGTGGTCAAACCAAGAAAATTGAGTGTGAAAGTAAGTGGAAAATCCCTGTGAAGCCCGTAAAATCAAGGCTTCACAAATTCTTTAAAAATATTAGCACTCACCTCTTGACAGTGCTAACAACTGGTGCTATAACATAATTGTAACAGGGAGAACAAAGCAGGCGGCGCATAGATATGTGCCGCCTGTATATCATAGGAAGAGAAAGAGAGGTACGCTTATGAACATTCAGAAATTTACACAAAAGTCAGTGGAAGCCATTAACGATTGCGAGAAGCTTGCCTATGAATATGGAAATCAGGAGATCGAGCAGGAGCATCTTCTGGTTGCACTCATGCGGCAGGAGGATGGACTGATTCCGAAGCTGATTGAGAAGATGGAGATTCAGAAGGAGCACTTCATGGATAACGCCGAGCGGCATCTGGCAGCGCGTGTCAAGGTGTCCGGCGGTCAGGTCTATGTCGGACAGGATTTAAATAAGGTGCTCATTCATGCCGAGGATGAGGCGAAGCAGATGGGGGACGAGTATGTTTCTGTCGAGCATCTGTTCCTGGCGCTGATCAAGTATCCGAATAAGGCATTGAAGGAGATCTTTAAGGAGTACGGCATTACCAGAGAACGGTTTTTGCAGGCGCTCTCGACAGTCCGCGGCAATCAGCGCGTGACATCGGACAATCCGGAAGCAACCTACGACACGCTGGAGAAGTACGGGTATGATATGGTAGCCCGTGCGAGAGACCAGAAGCTGGATCCGGTCATCGGACGTGATGATGAGATCCGGAATGTCGTGCGGATTCTGTCCCGTAAGACGAAAAACAACCCGGTGCTGATCGGTGAGCCGGGTGTCGGCAAGACGGCTGTTGTCGAGGGGCTTGCCCAGCGAATTGTAAAAGGCGATGTGCCGGAGGGCTTAAAGGACAAGAAATTGTTTGCACTGGATATGGGTGCGCTGATCGCCGGTGCAAAATATCGCGGTGAATTCGAGGAGCGGTTAAAGGCAGTGCTTGATGAGGTGAAAAGTTCCGAGGGACAGATTATCCTGTTCATTGATGAGCTTCACACGATCGTGGGTGCGGGCAAGACGGATGGTGCGATGGATGCCGGACAGCTGTTAAAGCCGATGCTTGCGCGTGGTGAACTGCATTGTATCGGTGCGACGACCCTGGATGAGTACCGCGAATACATTGAAAAAGATGCGGCGCTCGAGCGTCGTTTCCAGCCGGTAATGGTGGATGAGCCGACGGTCGAGGATACCATCTCCATTCTGCGTGGATTGAAGGAACGCTACGAGGTTTTCCATGGAGTTAAGATTACAGATTCTGCGCTGGTATCGGCAGCAGTGCTCTCCAACCGTTATATTTCGGATCGTTTTCTTCCGGATAAAGCGATCGATCTGGTCGATGAGGCGTGCGCGCTGATCAAGACCGAGCTGGATTCCATGCCGACGGAACTGGACGAGTTGAACCGCCGTGTCATGCAGATGGAGATTGAGGAGACAGCGCTGAAAAAGGAGACCGACCGTCTGAGCCAGGAGCGTCTGGCAAATCTGCAGAAAGAACTGGCAGAGCTGCGCGATGAATTCAACACGAAGAAAGCGCAGTGGGAGAATGAGAAAAAGTCGGTAGAAAAAGTACAGAAGCTGCGTGAGGAGATCGAAGCGGTCAAGAATGAGATCAAGATGGCACAGCAGAAGTACGATCTGGAGAAGGCAGCCGAATTGCAGTACGGCAAGCTGCCACAGCTACAGAAGCAGTTGGAGATCGAGGAGGAAGCCGTGAAGAAACGCGACCTTTCCCTGGTGCATGAAAACGTCAGTGAGGAAGAGATTGCGCGGATCATCTCCAGATGGACAGGAATTCCGGTGGCAAAGCTGACGGAGAGCGAGCGTAACAAGACGCTGCATCTCGACGAGGAACTGCACAAACGTGTCATCGGCCAGGATGAGGGCGTCACGAAAGTGACGGAAGCAATCATCCGTTCCAAAGCAGGTATCAAAGACCCGAGTAAGCCGATCGGATCATTCCTGTTCTTAGGACCGACCGGTGTTGGTAAGACAGAGCTTGCAAAGGCGCTTGCAGCAAGTCTCTTCGATGATGAGTCTAATATGGTGCGTCTTGATATGAGTGAGTATATGGAGAAATATTCCGTCTCCCGTCTGATCGGAGCGCCTCCAGGATATGTCGGATATGATGAAGGTGGACAGCTGACCGAGGCAGTGCGCAGAAAGCCGTATTCGGTTGTCCTGTTCGATGAGGTGGAGAAGGCACATCCGGATGTGTTCAACGTTCTGTTGCAGGTACTGGACGATGGACGAATCACAGATTCACAGGGACGTACCGTCGATTTTAAGAATACAATCATCATCATGACATCGAACCTTGGATCAGCACATCTGCTTGAGGGCATCGATGCAAACGGGGATATCAATCCGGAGTGCGAAGCGGCAGTTATGGACGAACTGCGCGGACATTTCCGTCCGGAGTTTTTGAACCGTCTGGATGAGATTATTATGTTTAAGCCGCTGACGAAGGACAACATCGGTAACATCATCAACCTTCTGGTTGCAGATCTCAACAAACGTCTGGCAGACCGTGAGATCACGGTGGAGCTGACCGATGCGGCAAAGCAGTATATCGTGGAAAACGGATATGATCCGATCTACGGTGCAAGACCGTTAAAGCGGTTCTTACAGAAGCATGTGGAGACACTTTCCGCAAAGCTGATTCTTGCGGATGAAGTCAGGGAGGGAGATACGATTCTGATTGATGTCTCCGGAAATGAACTGACGGCAGCAGTGAAAGCGTGAGGGTTGATCTAAAACAGGAACAGAGAAGAGGGACGGAGGCAGAAAGCCTCCGCCCCTTTTTTTGTGTAATAGGGAACTTCGTTCCTATTACACAAAAACGCTCCGCGAGGATGCGCACCTCGCGGTGAGGTAAATAATGCTTTGCATACCGCGAGGGCGCGCAAGTGTGCGGCAAGCGCACACGTTGTTCTTGAGTGAAACGAAAGATTGAAAAATGCCTGTGAAGTCATTAAAATAAAACAGATACTACATATTTTAAAAGGATAGATACCGATGTATTTTTCAAAAGTGGGACAGGAGCGATGAAAAACAGGAAGATCATGATAGCAGGAATGCTTATCTGTGCGATAACTGCCGGGTGCGGGACGGCTTTACCGCACGCAGACGGGATGGGAGAGACGGAGCGAGAGACGAAGGAAGCTCAGTTAAATTCCTCAGATGAGACAGAGAAGATACAAAGTATTGCACAGGCGGAAGAGCAGACAGAAAATTCCGATGTGGAGGATGCGGACGATCAGCTTGCCGTCATTGCGCGGACAAGGAATCAGTGGGTGAATGATCCAGATTACGCAGATGAGATGTATCAGTTTGCGATAGCAGATCTTGATCACGATGGCAGACTGGAGCTGATTGTATCGAACTGTGGGGGAACCGGAATCTATACGTACAGCAGGTTTTACAGGGTGGAGGAGAATGGCACGTTAAAGGAACTGAAGACGTCTTTTGTAGAGGGGGATTCCCAACCGGATTTGATTGCGGATGAGCTTACCGTGTATCGGAAAGAAACGAAAGAAACTTTGCAGGAATATTATATTGTGTATGATGATTTGAGGGTTTCGCCAGCGGAGCATCTCTATGCGACAGACGCCATGTCTGTTTTGGAGGATGAGATTAAGGTGGAGACTCTGGCAACCATGTCATGGCTGTATGTGGCGGGGAACAGCGGTGATGAAGGGGAGGCGCAGATTGTCTGTAAGGATGCGGACGGAAACCCGCTGACAGAGGAGGCGTATCAACAGTATGCCCAAACTTATTTTAAGAAGCAGGGCTATACGGAAGATACACTTCTGCTCCGCTGGACGGATATAGGGGAATTCATGGAAAAAACACAGGAGGGGGCAGAGGCATTTTTAAAGAAAACCTATGAGTGACCCTGCGCCTTTAAAAACTCCTGCAGGGCAGCGCGTTTTGCTTCATAATCAGATACTCCAAGATCATAAAGCTTCTGCTCTAGGGCAGCGTCCCTGGAGAAAGTGCCAAGCGGCAGATGGCGGCTCGGCGCAAAGATTAAGGCACGTCCCTCTTTTTCCAGCCGGTTGGAAAGATCAATCGAAGCCTGATAATTGATATGGCGGTGGTCGATCCCTTCGATGGTCTTGGGATATCTGCGCAGCATGCGCTTGTAGATCGGCCGGTGTGCCTCCGGCTGCTTCACGAAATCGCGCGGATTTGACAGGATGATGACAACCTTGTCGCAGCCGTGTTCTAAGGCATGGTGTACCGGGATAGAATCGGCAACACCGCCGTCGTAGTAGAAATGTCCGTTCACATTGACCGGGCGGCAGAACGCAGGAAGCGCGCAGGTCGCCATGATGGTGCGGTAGTCGTCGCGCACGATGTCGAACTTGGAAAAATAGGCTGCCTTTCCTGTGAGGGCATCCGTTGCCGGCATATAAAATTCAGCCGGATTTTTCATGATGGCATCGTAGTCAATCGGGTCGGCACCGTCTGAGTTGGTCAGCGTTCCGTAGATATATTCGAGCCCGAAGAGATTCCCGGTCCGAAGCAGGCTGCGGACGGAAAGATAGCGCGGATCGTCAAGGTGTACGGTATAGAAGCGCAGATTTCTGCCGCGCTGGCCGGCAAGGTAGGAGAGGGTGTTGGCAGCTCCGGCAGAGACGCCGATACAATAGTCGAATGTGATTTTATCATCTAAAAACCTGTCGAGAATGCCGGCACTGTAAGCGCATTTCATGCCGCCGCCCTCAACAATCAGTCCTGTTTTTCCCATAATGGATCAGATCCTTTCTGCTAATTCACGGAACGAATTATAGCATAAATAAAAAAGAAATGCATCTGTGTGAAAACGCAGACATTACAATTCGTGATTTCGCCTAATAGACATTTGACGGAAGAATGATTTATAATAATTTTTGTAGACAGGCACTTCCCACAGAGGAGGTACTTGTATATGGGAGAACATAACACCTGAACTACTGCATCTGTTTGCGTATTTAAAGCAGAGCACTGAGGAAGTTGCAGAGATGCATCCGGATGAAAAAATCCGTAATATTCATGAGAGAGTCAAATATCTAAAACGTGATCGAAAATTGGAGGCAGGCTATATGACGATGGAAGAGTATATCCGTGAGGAAGCGGAGCGGAGGGCAAAGCTGATGGCACCTTCGATAGCGGAATCAATGGCGGAAACGCTTGCGAAGCCGATGGCAGAGACGCTTGCGAAGCCGATGGCAGAGACGCTTGCGAAGCCGATGGCGGAGTCACTTGCAGCGTCAAAAGTAGCACAGAGTATATTGTCATTAGCAGCCGAGCTTGGAACTATTCCGGCAGAAGAGCAGCAGCGCATTGCAGGGGAACAGGATGATGAGACACTGGAAAAGTGGCTGAAACTTGCTGCACGCTCAACAACTGTGGAAGAGTTCCTGTCTGGAATGTAGAGACGAGTCTGTCTCGTTCTTAAGCGGCGAGTCTGCCGCTGTCATCAACCAAACAATTTCGGGACGTGTCTGTCTATCTATTTCTGCTATGGAAAGCACGGGAATGATCCGTGAAAAGATTTGAATAATTCCGTTGTTCATAATATAATGAAAAAACGGAGGATTTATTATGTCATTTGCACATTTACACGTCCATACAGAGTACAGTCTGCTGGACGGTTCCAATAAAATCAAGGAATATGTAAAACGAATCAAAGAACTCGGCATGACAGCGGGAGCCATCACGGATCACGGTGTAATGTTTGGCGTGATTGATTTTTATAAAGAAGCGAAGGCGGCAGGGATCAATCCTGTTTTGGGCTGCGAGGTCTATGTGGCGCCGAATTCCAGATTTGACCGCGAGATGTCCCATGGGGAGGACCGCTACTATCATCTGGTGCTGCTGGCGGAGAATAACCAGGGGTATCAGAATCTCATGAAGATCGTGTCGAAAGGATTTGTGGAGGGATACTACTACAAACCGCGTGTCGATATGGAACTTTTAGAACAGTATCATGAGGGGCTGATTGCGTTGAGCGCCTGTCTGGCAGGCGAGGTGCAGCGCTACCTGGTCAGAGGTCTTTATGACGAGGCGAAGAAGACGGCGCAGCGCTATGAGGCATGCTTCGGTAAGGGCAATTATTTTTTAGAACTCCAGGATCACGGAATTCCGGATCAGAAGACAGTGAATGCCGGCCTGATGCGGCTTAGCCAGGAACTTGGTATTGAACTTGTCGCCACCAACGACGTGCACTATACCTATGCGGAGGACTGGGAGGCACATGATATCCTGCTGTGTCTCCAGACAGGGAAAAAGTTGTCCGATGAGAACCGTATGCGCTATGAGGGCGGACAGTATTATGTCAAATCCGAGGAGGAGATGCGCGCACTTTTCCCTATGCCGCGCAGGCAATCGAGAATACCCAGAAGATTGCAGACCGGTGTCATGTGGAGATTGAATTCGGCGTGACGAAGCTGCCACACTTTACAGTGCCGGACGGGTATGATTCCTGGACGTATCTGAACAAATTGTGTCATGAGGGACTGATCCAGCGTTATCCGGACCGCCATGACGAGCTGCTGCCGCAGCTTGATTATGAGCTTTCCGTTATCCAGAAGATGGGATATGTCGATTACTTTCTGATCGTGTGGGATTTTATCAATTATGCCAGAACGCATGGCATCCCGGTCGGACCGGGGCGTGGAAGCGCGGCGGGAAGTCTTGTCTCCTACACGACCGGTATCACCAATATTGATCCGATCCGGTATAATCTTCTGTTTGAGCGTTTTTTAAATCCGGAGCGTGTCACGATGCCGGATATTGATATTGATTTCTGCTATGAGAGACGAAGTGAGGTCATTGACTATGTAATCGGGAAATACGGCAAGGACTGCGTGACGCAGATCGTTACATTCGGTACGCTGGCTGCGCGCGGAGTCATCCGCGATGTGGGGCGTGTGATGGATCTGCCGTACAATTTCTGTGATACGATTGCGAAGAACATTCCAAACGAACTGAACATCACCATCGATAAGGCGCTTACCATGAATCCGGAGCTGCGCACCATGTACGAGACGGATGACACGGTGCATACACTCATCGATATGGCAAAACGTCTGGAAGGACTGCCGCGCCATACGTCCATGCATGCGGCGGGTGTCGTGATTTCACAGAAGGCGATGGATGAGTATGTACCGCTTTCCAGAGCTTCAGACGGCACGATTACCACGCAGTTCGTCATGACAACGATCGAGGAACTCGGTCTGTTAAAAATGGACTTCCTCGGACTTCGGACGCTTACCGTAATCAAAGATGCCGTTGCCCTTGTGGAGAAGAATCACGGTGTGCGGATCGACGTCGATCACATCGATTATAATGACAACAGCGATCCGGATGCGATCCAGATTGATTACGGCGACAAGAAGGTGCTGGATGCGATTGGAACCGGAAAATGCGAGGGCGTCTTCCAGCTTGAAAGTGCCGGGATGAAGAACTTCATGAAGGAGTTAAAACCGCAGAGTCTGGAGGATGTTATCGCCGGAATCTCTCTCTGTACCGTCCGGGACCGATGGATTTCATTCCAAAGTACATTAAGGGAAAAAACGAGCCGGAGAGCATCACATACACCTGCAAGGAACTGGAACCGATCCTGGAGCCGACATATGGCTGTATTGTCTACCAGGAGCAGGTCATGCAGATCGTGCAGAATCTTGCCGGCTATTCCATGGGACAGGCGGATAACATCCGCCGTGCGATGAGTAAGAAAAAGCAGTATGTCATTGATGCGGAGCGCCACAATTTCGTTTACGGAAATGAGGAGCAGGGGATCAAAGGCTGTATTGCAAACGGTATCAGTGAGAAGGCGGCGAATGAGATCTACGATTCCATGGTGGATTTTGCGAAGTACGCATTCAACAAATCCCATGCGGCGGCATACGCGGTGGTCGCATATCAGACGGCGTATCTGAAATATTATTATCCGGTGGAATTTATGGCGGCGCTGATGACCTCCGTGATTGATAACCCGCGGAAGGTGGCGGAGTATATCTATACCTGCAGACAGATGGGAATCAAAGTGCTGGCCCCGGATATCAATGAGGGCGAGGGACGTTTTTCGGCGACGAAAGACGGCATCCGCTACGGACTGTATGCGATCAAGAGTATCGGGCGTTCGGTGGTGGATGCGATCATAGCGGAGCGGAATCAGAACGGTCCCTACCGTACCCTGCAGAATTTTATTGAGCGGGTGGCGGACTCTGAGGTAAACAAGCGCACCGTCGAAAATCTCATCAAATCCGGTGCCTGCGATACCTTAGACGGCAACAGACAGCAGATGATGATGGTGTACAACGCTCTGATGGATCAGCAGGTGCAGACGAAAAAGAAGTCGCTGGCGGGACAGATGAGCCTGTTTGATCTGGTGTCGGAGGAGGAGAAAAAAGCCTATGAGATTCAGTATCCCAACGTTGGAGAGTACAGCAAGGAGATCAAGCTTGGCTTTGAAAAGGAAGTCATCGGTATCTATCTGACCGGCCATCCGCTGGAGGAATACGAGGAGAAATGGCGCAGAATCATATCGGCAGTGACGTCGGATTTCCTGCTGGACGAGGAGAGCGGCGAGGTCAAGCTGCGGGATAACCAGAAGGTTATCATCGGCGGAATGATTACGGAGAAGAACATCAAATATACGAAGAATAATAAGACGATGGCATTTCTATTGCTCGAGGATCTGTTCGGTACGGTGGAGGTGATCGTATTCCCTGGCGAGTATGAGCGCTATCATACGCTGCTGAATGAGGATGAGAAGGTATTTATCCGCGGACATGCCAACGTGGAGGAGGATAAAAACGCCAAGATCGTCTGCGAGCAGATCTGTACGTTTGAACAGGCAGAGAACGGAATGCCACAGGAACAGCGCACTTACCGGCAGGGCGGAGGATACCGGCGCGGTGCAGGCGGGAATGCGGGCAGCAGTCCTGCATCCGCGGGAGACGGCGGATCAAGCCGTGGCGGTGCAGCCGCGCAGGTTCCCGCGCGGCGCGGCGATGAATTATGGCTTCAGTTTGAGACCAAGGAAGCGTTTGCGGAAAAGGAAAAAGAACTCTATGCCATGCTCCATGATTCGGATGGGAAAGACACGGTGGTGATCTATATTTCATCGGTCAAGGCGATGAAGCGGCTGCCCGAAAACTACAGTATCTGCATCGAACCGGAGATTGTGAACAATTTAACTAAGTTTTTGGGGGAAAATAACGTAAAAGTTGTCAAAAAGAGCATTGAAAAGAAGCCATAAAGAGATTAAAATAAGATAGATTAAATGGGTATATTATATGAGGAGGGAACGATAAATGGCGAAAGAGATAAACACCATTGGTGTACTCACGAGCGGCGGCGATGCCCCGGGTATGAACGCAGCAATTCGTGCAGTGGTTAGGGAAGCCATTGCAAAGGGTAAGAAAGTCAAGGGAATCAAGAGAGGTTATGCAGGACTTCTCCAGGAAGAGATCGTAGATATGGAAGCAAAAGACGTTTCCGATATTATCCAGCGCGGCGGTACTATTTTACAGACAGCACGCTGCATGGAGTTTAAGACACCGGAAGGTCAGCAGAAAGCAGCAGAGATCTGCAAGAAGCACGGAATCGACGGTATTATCGTTATCGGCGGTGACGGTTCTTTCAGAGGTGCGCAGAAGCTGGCGGCACTCGGCATCAACACGATCGGTCTTCCGGGAACGATTGACCTTGATATTGCATGTACAGAGTATACCATCGGTTTTGATACAGCGGTAAACACCGCAATGGAAGCGATCGACAAGGTACGTGATACCTCTACTTCTCATGAGCGTTGCAGCATCATCGAGGTTATGGGACGCGGCGCGGGCTATATTGCATTATGGTGCGGTATTGCGAACGGCGCAGAGGATATCCTGCTTCCGGAGAAATATGATTACGATGAGCAGAAGATTGTAAACCATATCATCGAGAACCGTAAGCGCGGCAAACAGCATCACATTATTGTCAATGCGGAGGGGATCGGACATTCTGCAAGCATGGCAAAGCGTATCGAGGCTGCAACCGGCGTTGAGACGCGTGCGACGATTCTGGGGCACATGCAGCGTGGCGGAAGCCCGACCTGTAAGGATCGTGTCTATGCATCCACGATGGGTGCGCTGGCAGTGGATCTGCTCTGCGAGGGCAAGAGCAACCGTGTCGTTGGTTATCGTCACGGTGATTTCGTGGATGACGACATCGATGAGGCACTTGCAATGCAGAAATCCATTCCGGAGTATCAGTATCAGATCAGCAAGAACCTTTCAATGTAAGATACATAACAGTATTTGGAACGATCATAAGACTCCATGGGCGGGAACTCATGGAGTTTTTTCCGCTTAGGGAACAAAAAGGAGCAGTCATGATTACGAGCAGCAGCAACCAGCAGATGAAAAATATTACGGCATTGATGAAAAAGGCAAAAGAGCGCAAAAGCCAGAACCTGTTTGTCGTGGAAGGCAGAAAGATGTTTGAGGAGGTCCCGCCGGAGTGGCTCTCTAAGGTCTATGTCTCCGAGCGCTTTCTGGAGGAACCAGAAGCGGAGCAGCTGCTTGCCGGAAAGACCTATGAAGTTGTTGCCGATGCGGTATTTAAGAGCATTTCCGACACACAGACACCGCAGGGGATCTTATGTCTGGTGCGTATGCCGCAGTATCCGCTTTCCGGTCTGCTGCGCGGGAACAGGACACATCTGCTGATCGTTGAGAGCATCCAGGATCCGGGGAATCTGGGAACCATGCTGCGGACCGGCGAGGGTGCGGGAATTACCGGCATTATCATGAACCGGACGACGGTGGATCTGTTTAATCCAAAGACCATCCGCTCTACGATGGGAAGCATTTACCGGGTACCCTACTATATTGCGGACGACCTGGCAGAGACGATCGGTGAATTAAAACGGCAGAAGGTTGGCATATACGCGGCGCATCTGAAGGGACAGATGCAGTATGACGAACCGTCCTACTGCAAAGGTACGGCGTTTCTGATCGGGAACGAGGGGAATGGATTGTCCGATGAGATCGCGGGGCTGGCAGATACCTACGTGCGGATACCGATGGAGGGAAGTGTGGAATCCCTGAATGCGGCAGTATCCGCAGCATTGCTTATGTATGAGACCAACAGGCAGAGGAGAAGGAACGGAAAATGAGAATCTGGTTTAAGATGATGAAGAACAACCACTTGCTGCGGGATACGACGATCACGGATGAGTCCGATGAGACAAGGACGCACAAGTCTTTCATGCGCTCGAGGAAGTGTGCTATGAATTTGATCTCGGAAAACCGATCTGGCTGGAGGCGAATGTGAATGAATTCAAGCGCCATGCCAAGACGCGCTTTACGCAGGATTCCTTTATCGAGCAGATTGATTTTGATTTTCTGGAAATGCAGGTTATCGAGGAGGATTAAGCTGCATAAGTTATGGAAGGAAATAAAGAACCGGTTTCAGCAGGCTGTGTTTCGATTTGCCTAATCCACCCGGAATATGGTATAATGTACATAAGCAATGAGCAGTGCCAAAATCGTAACAGCAAAAATTGCCTGCTTGCAGAGCACATTTTCGCTGGCACGATTTTGATAGGGCGACTGCCCGGTAGTCCAAGAAATCTGTGATTTCTTGGACGTGTACTGCGAAATACGCGCCCGCGAGTCCGGGAAGCCGGAGGGTTTTCCGGACTTTTGCCGGAGCGTATTGCAATAAATGATAAGGGGAGACATCTGGAGGGGGAACATATGGACAAGCCGGTTGCGTTAGGGGAAGTAACCCTGGGTGAAGGCGTAGATAGCTGGAACACCATTATTTTTCTTTATAACTCGGCACTCAAGGAAGTGAGAACAAAGGTCGAGATTTTAAATGACGAATTTCAACAGGTACATCAGTACAATCCGATTGAATATATCAAGTCGCGCATCAAAGCGCCGGAGAGCATTGTCAAAAAGCTGAAGCGGTATGGCTATGACTCATCGATCGACAACATGGTGAATTACATCAACGACATTGCGGGAATCCGGATTGTCTGTTCTTTTACGTCGGATATTTACCGCCTTGCCGAAATGATCGGCAAGCAGAATGATCTCACAGTAATCTCCGTGAAGGATTATATCAGACATCCAAAGGAGAGCGGATACAAAAGCTATCACATGCTGGTGACGGTACCGATCTTTTTGTCGGACCGCATTATCGACACGAAGGTGGAGATTCAGATCCGGACGATGGCGATGGATTTCTGGGCGAGCCTCGAGCACAAGATCTACTATAAGTTTGAGGGAAATGCGCCGGATTACATCAGCAGGGATCTGCGCGAGTGTTCGGGAATCGTCTCCATGCTGGACGCAAAGATGCTCCAGCTCAATGAGGCAATTCTGGAGGCAAAGGCGGCACAGGAAGAGCAGGAGGGAGATACAGGTGCAGTATAATTATGATTTTGAGATCGCATCACTCTTAATTATGACAATTATATTACTGCACTTTGTATTCGTGCGCCAGTTTCCCGGGGAGAAGACACGGGTATTCGGCTGGCTTCTGTTTGTGTGTGAAGCAGAGTGTCTGATGAACATTCTATCATGTGTGGGATTAGCAAATGCAGCCCTCGTTCCGCAGCGTCTGAACGAGGTACTGGCGTTTGCTTTTTTTGTGCTGGAGGGGGCTTCGTCATATCTGATTTACCGGTATTTTATGGCGGCATGTGCGCTCCGCGGCAGGGAGAGAACGGTATTTGCGGCTGCCGGCATGATTCCGTTTGCCGTGTTTCTTGTGTTGGTGGCAGTGACGCCGGTGACTGGATTTTTTTATTACTTTAGGGATGGCAGTTATTATCAGGGCGTCGGCGCGGATTACGGATATGCGTATATTGTGATCTTCTTTTTGCTGGATCTTCTGATTGTCGTGCGGCAGCATAAATATACCACGCTTCGCACGAAGGTCATCGTGTGCGCCTACACGGCTGTGGCAGCCGCCATGATCGGGTTGCAATACTGGCACAGGGAGATGCTTTGCACCAGCGTCAGCAATACGGTCGTGCTCATAATGCTCTATCTGCAGATTCAGAATCCGGTGGTGTTTCTGGATACGACGACGGGAATCGGAAACGGGACGGCATTTGAATCGCAGCTGGAGGACCGGCTCCGCAGAAAGGGCGAGGGCTATGTGCTCACGATTCATTTGAGCAAGTTTTATCATATCCACACGATTCTGGGTACCGAGAACAGCAATGAACTGCTGCGCGAGATCGGGGCGTATCTGTATGATCTGTGTGGAAAATTTCATGTGTTTCACACGGCAGGAGATGCATTTACGGTGTTTGCAGACACCAAAGAGCAGTGTGAAAGGTTAAAATGTGAGATACAAAAGCGGTTTGAAAGTGACTGGGTGGTGCAGGAGAACCGCATTGCGCTGGATATGGAGATGGTGGTGCAGCACTATCCGACGGACTTTAAGGCGATGGCGGAATATTACGGAATGCGGGAGTTCCTGCTTGAAAATGCAGGAAAGTCCGGCGCGCAGGTCATTGTGGAGGCAGACGCGGATATGATCGCACAGTACCGCCGCCGCAGAAAAGTGGAGATTGCCGTGGCGAGGGCGATCCGGGAGAAGGGATTTCTGGTCTACTATCAGCCGGTATATTCCCTGAAGGAACGGCAGATTGTGTCCCTGGAAGCGCTGGTGCGGCTTAAGGATCCGGAATTGGGATTTATTTCGCCAGAGGAGTTTATTCCGCTTGCGGAGCGCGATGGCAATATCATCCATATCGGGGAACAGGTGCTGGAGCAGTGCTGCCGGTTTCTTTCAAAGCATGTGCTCTCGAACGGCTCGCTTGGAATCCGTACGATCCATGTGAACATTTCGATGGTGCAGTGTCTGCGCCAGAATCTGACTGAGACCATCCGGCCGGTGCTTGAGAGTTACCATATTCCGCCGTCCATGCTGACGCTGGAGGTGACGGAGCGCACGGCGATCAGTGCCCCGGAGCGGATGCTGTGGCATATGCATGAGCTGGGAAAAATGGGAGTGTCGTTTGCACTTGACGATTATGGAAGCGGAAATGCGAACTGCTCCTATCTGATCCGTTTCCCGTTCCAGGAGATCAAGATCGACAAGGAGATCGTGTGGGCGTCGTTCCGCGACAAGGCGGCGCGCATCGTGCTTGAAAATGAGATTCACACCATCAAACAGCTGGGGATTCCGCTGATTATCGAGGGAATCGAAGAGCGGGAGCAGAGCGAAGCGATGGAACAGCTTGGTGTGGAATGTATTCAGGGATACTATTACGGCAGACCTCTGCCGGAACAGGAGTGCCTGCGGTATATCCGCACGTTTCAGGAGAAAGCGCAAAACGACAGGCAGCAGGCGGCTGTTTCAGGAGAAACGCAGAAGGAAGCCGGCCGGTGAGAGCCATTTGAGTCATACAGAAACAGGAAAGAAAGAGAAGAGACATGAATATTATTAACGCGGAGAATTTAACGAAATCATACACAGAGAGGAAGCTTTTGGACAAAGCTTCCTTTTATCTGCAGGAGGGAGAAAAAGTCGGGGTAATCGGTATCAACGGGACGGGAAAGTCCACCCTGTTAAAAATCATTGCGGGGCTGGAGGAACCGGATGAAGGCCAGGTGACCTGCGCCAACCATATCGTGGTAAGATACCTGCCGCAGAATCCGGTGTTCGATCCGGAGATGACGGTACTTGACAGTGTGCTGACACAGTGTGTCTTAAATTTTGTCGGCAGCGGGAGGACAGAGCGCACCGATGCAGACGCGCATGCACAGGAACAGAAATGGAGCCTTGAGAGCGATGCAAAAAGCATGATGACGCGCCTCGGCATTACCGATTTTACACAGAAAACCGGAGAACTTTCCGGTGGACAGAGAAAACGTCTGGCACTTGTGGCAGCCCTTTTTAGTGCCGTGTGATGTGCTTATTTTAGACGAGCCGACGAACCATCTGGATTCGGCAATGGCGGACTGGCTGGAAAATTATCTGAAAAAATGGCGCGGTGCGCTGGTGATGATCACGCATGACCGCTATTTTCTTGACAGCGTCTGCAACCGTATTGTCGAGGTGGACAAGGGGGCAATCTACAGCTATGAGACGAATTATTCCGGCTATCTGGAGCGGAAGGCGGAGCGGGAGGAGAGCGCCGAGGCGAGTGAGCGCAAGCGTCAGTCTGTACTGCGGAAGGAACTGGAATGGGTCAGACGGGGGGCAAAAGCGCGCACAACCAAGCAGAAGGGGCGCTTGCAGCGCTATGAGGAACTCAAGAATCAGAAGGCGCCGGAGCGCGACAGCCAGGTGGAGATGAGTTCTGTCTATTCCAGGATGGGAAAAACCACGATCGAGCTGGATCACATCACCAAGGATATGACGGACGGACGCTGCTACGGGACTTTTCCTATATTTTTCTGAAAGGAGACCGGATCGGATTCATCGGGGCAAACGGAAGCGGCAAGACGACCCTGATGAAGATGATTGCGGGGCGCATCAAGCCGGATGCGGGCACGATCACAGTTGGGGCAACGATCAAGATCGGCTACTATACGCAGGAGATTGAGACGGGCCGCGAAGCGGGAATCGCCTACATGGACCCGGAGGAAAAAGTGATTGATTATATCCGTAACACGGCGGAGTATGTGCGGACGACCGACGGTCTGGTCTCGGCATCGAACATGCTTGAGCGTTTTTTGTTCCCGGCAGCGCAGCAGTACAGTCCGATCGGAAAGCTTTCCGGCGGTGAGCGGCGCAGATTAAATCTGCTGCGCGTGCTGATGGAGGCGCCGAATGTACTGATTTTAGACGAGCCGACGAACGATCTGGATACGCAGACCCTTGCGATTCTGGAAGACTACCTGGACAGCTATGAGGGAATCGTGATTGTGGTATCGCATGACCGGTATTTCCTCGACCGCGTGGTGCGGCGTATTTTTGCTTTCGAGGGAAACGGAGAGATCCGGCAGTATGAAGGCGGTTATACAGATTATGTCAACCGACTGGCGGAGGAAGGCAGAAAGCCGGGCGAAACGGCGGAAGTTCAGGGAATGACAGCACGCGGAGTCTCGGAGGCGGAAAGCGCACAGGAGGCCGGCGGTGTGACCGGGACATCCGGGCAGGATGCAGCAGAGCAGGCGGATTCCAGAAACACCTGGAAACGTGAGAAGAAGCTGAAATTCAGTTATAAGGAACAGAGGGAATACGAGACGATCGAGGATGACATTGCGAACCTGGAAGCAAAAGTGGAGCAGCTGGATGCCGACATGGCGGAAAACGCCACGAACTCAGTGAAGCTTGGGGAACTTCTGGCGGAAAAGGAAGCGGCAGAACGGGCGCTCGAGGAAAAGATGGAGCGCTGGGAGTATCTGGAAGAACTGGCGGCAAAGATTGCGGGGCAGGAATGAAGAATATAACGTTTCATTTTACAAAGCCGTCTTTTTTCTTTCTATTCGCTGCAGCGCGTTAAACCAGCTCTGCGGCAGACCGAAGCCAAAGACAATTCCCAGCACGATGGCACCTGCCACCTTGATGGTTTCCATGCCATAGTTGGAGAATTGCGTCATATCGTTCATGATGAAATAGTAGGACGTATAGTAAATACCTGCTCCGGGAACCAGCGGAAAAATACCGGCGATGAGGTAAACGGTTACCGGATTTCTGCGGATCGCGGACAGAATACGCGAAAATACGGTGAGTGCGAAGGTGGCGGTCAGATTCGCAAGCACCGTGCCCATATTGCTGTTTAAGCCGATCACATAGACGACCCAGCCGATGGCACCGGTCAGACCGCAGAAAAACAGTTCCTTTTTCGGCGCGCCAAACAGTTCCGCAAAAGAGAGTGTGGCAAACAAACTCACAATAAACTGGATAATCATAACAGCGCAGCCCCTCCCATAGCAAAATGATAGATCGTAATGACGGTGCCGACACCGACGGCGATACAGAATGCGGTCAGGATGGCGTCAATCATGTGAATGGCACCGGACAGGTAATCTCCGTTAAAAAGTCGCGGATCGACGTAGTGAGCGCGATTCCGGGGACGAGCGGCATGATGTCCCCGATGATGACCTTATCGTAGAGGATGGGGGTACCAAAGGAGAGTACAATCAGCGACAGCAGCGTTACGAATGCACTTCCCAGGATATTCGTGATAAACTTGGAATTCTTATGGCGCTTTAAGGCAAACAGAAATACCTGCAGCAGCATGCCGATAAAAAAGCCGACGATGCTGTCCAGGGCTGTACCTCCGAAAAGGTAGGAAAAACAGCCACAACCTAGTCCGCAGAAGAAGATGTGGACGACAGGTTTACCGAACGAAATATTTTTACATCTTTCCAGACGGTTCCAGGCGTCGATCAGCGAACATTCGTGGGAACAGATCTCGCGGGAAAGCTGGTTTAATGCAGCGATGCGCCCGAGATGCGTGGTGCCGAGCGGAATGTGGCGGATCATGCTGCAGGCGTCCTCGCGATCCTCGTTTGCGCTCGCAAAGATTCCGTTGGAAAGCACATAAACATCATAATTTTCAATTTCGTATGCCTCAAGAATATGCATGACCGTGTCCTCGACGCGGTAGACTTCGGCACCATTCCGAAGCAGTGCATCGCCGATTTCCACGGCGAGAGCCAGAATTTCCTTGGTTACAGCCATTTGGATGTCCGCCTTTCTGATAATAAAATGTCCATATGAAAAAGTAACACGTTTTTATAAAAAAAGCAATCTGGTACTTTTGTCAGTTGTCCTGTACATAATATCTGTGAGGACAGGCATAATAATGCATAAATCATGCAAGTGATGTAAAAACGGACAGGAGGACAGGAATATGAATTGCAGAAAATACAGAGCATGCCTTGTGGGAGTGCTGGCCATCGCGCTGATCTGCGGGGCACTTTTATATCTGAAATACGGGAGAGAGGGGGAGACCCCGGTGGACGGCGTGCTGGTGGAACGGAATTCTACATGGGAAGCGGGAACTGCGGCATGAGTGCAAAGAGTGAGACACTGTATCTTAAGATTGACCAGAATACAATCGTGACAGACCGGCATGTGACGCTTGGGGACATTGCGAAAATGGAGTGCCCGGATGCTTCGATTGTGCGCCAGCTGAAGCAGAAAAAAATCTATACGTTTGCGGAGGCGATGAATCCGCGCAAACAGAAGAACCAGATGAAGGTTTTTTCCATATTAAAGATCGTCGAACTGATTCATGAGGAATATCCGAATGTGGACATCAGCAATGAGGGAGAGAAGGATTTTATCATTGAATACATTCCCAATCCCGAGAAACCGAAGTGGATCAATGCGTTAAAGACCGTCGCGCTCTGCGTGGTCATTTTTTTCGGGGCGGCGTTCACGATTATGGCGTTCAACAACGATGTATCCGTGGGAGATGTCTTTTCCAAATTCTATCGGCAGGTGATGGGAAAGGAGTCAAGCGGCGTGACAGAACTTGAAATCTGTTACAGCATCGGACTTGCCATTGGCATTACGCTGTTTTTCAATCATGTGGGCAGTAAGAAGATCACGCCGGATCCGACGCCGATGCAGGTGGAGATGCGCAAATATGAGAAGGACATAGATACTACGTTCATAGAGAACGCGGAGAGAAAGGGACACAGCATCGATGTTAATTGAGCATATATTTTTGGGCTTCTGCGGGCTTGCCGCGGGACTTGCCGTCTCTGCGGGAACATTTGCGTTTTTGATCGTCATCGGTGTCATTCCGCGTATGATTGGAAAGTGCAACCGCGCGGCAGAGACACTGCATTTTGAAAATGCCGTGATTCTGGGCGGAATCTGTGGAAATCTGGCGTCTGTTTTTTTGCAGATCCGGATTCCGTTCGGACCGGCGCTTCTGTGCGTGTACGGTATTTCTGCCGGGATATTTGTGGGAAGCATCGCGGTGGCGCTCGCGGAGATCCTGAATACATTTCCGATTACATTCCGGCGCATGGGCTTAAAGGTCGGACTCTTCTGGGTCATGCTTGCGATGGCGGCAGGAAAAGTGGCAGGATCGCTGTACTATTTCCTTGGAAATTTTAAGGCACAGTAGTACAATGATAGGAGATTGTTTTTTTACGGAGGAAAATTATGGTGCCATCCATCGCACGCCAGAGCGTGATTATCAAGTGCAATATGCAGAAGTCGATTTTGACAGGAAATTATGAATTCTATTATGCTGCGGGACTCATCGCCAAGCTTTCCGGAGTCGAGATCCCGGAGGACATCAAGCCGGAGGAACTGCTCGCGCTTCTGTCGGAGAAGATACCGACGCTGACACCAGCGGATGAGAAGGAAAAGTATCTGTTCGGGATGGTGGCGGACTACCGTCCCGAGGATGTATATGATGAGCAGATGCGGGAACTTTTAGACTGGGGACGCACTGAAAAATATCTCTGGACGGTCACATTGCCGGATGACTGGCAGAACGCATAAAGGTAGAGCAGCATAGCATCACAGAGGAGAAATGGCGGGAGGAGCGGTCGGAGGAATAGAAATAAATAAAATGCGCATACTGACAAAAAAGACGGAGGTTGCGCAGTGGATAAGGAAAAAGAACGTTTACAAAAAAAATACAATGATTATGTGAAGCAGGTGACGCCCACCCATAATCTCTGGTGGAATATGGCGAAGGCGTTTGTGACAGGCGGGATCATCTGCTGCATCGGGCAGTTTATTCTGAACGTGTGTGAGAATTACGGACTGGATCAGAAAACATCTGGAAGCTGGTGTTCTATGTTGCTCATTCTGCTGTCTGTACTGCTCACCGGTCTGAATCTGTACCCTTCGATTGCAAACTGGGGAGGCGCGGGCGCGCTGGTGCCAATTACCGGATTTGCAAACGGTGTGGCCGCGCCCGCCATAGAGTTCCAGAAAGAGGGCCAGGTTTTCGGAATTGGCTGCAAGATCTTTACGATTGCCGGGCCGGTCATTTTATACGGAATATTTTCAAGCTGGGTGCTTGGATTGATCTATTGGGTATTAAAATGGTGGGGAATGGTGTAGTGTCTTTTCCGTGCGGGTCTGGAAGAGGAAAAACATTCTCCCAGACCCGAAATATTGTGATTTTCGGGTCTGAGAGAGGAAAAACGCTGTTCCAGACCCGAGAAGTGGACGAAAAGAAGGAAAAAGAAGAGAAAAAGAAGTCACCCGGGTCTGAAGAGAAGAAAAACGTTCTCCCAGACCCGTATTAGCATGAATGGCGGGTCTGAGAGAGGAAAAACGCCGTTCCAGACCCGCGCCGGGCGAAACTAAAAGAAATGACAGTGGAAGAGAGAAGCACGGATTCAGACCGCGGAATCCAGAAAATAGTAGGAAATCAGATGCTCAATCATGCCGGCGTTTAAGGGATATGCTTTGGTCTCGTACGTGGTGATCAGATGAACGGATGGAATGATGCCGTTTGCGGCATAGAGAGAAAGCTTCGAGCCGGCGTTTTTTGCGTAGGCGGGATCGTCCATCAGACCAAAATGCTCCCAGTAGTAGAGTGCGCCGGTTCCGGGATGACGTATGGTGAAATCCGGAAACAGAGTGATGCCGCCAAGGGAGAGCGCACATTCGTAGCGGTAAGGAATGGCGTTTAGGTGGAGCAGCATGGCAATCATGGCTTCCGATTTGGAACGCACCCTCTCGCCGGAGACGGTTTTGTGAAGCAGCTGCTCGGGATGGAGCGGATTGCGTTCGTAGGAAGCGGCAGACCATTCGACAGCGGAACGAGTCGAAATATCCGAGATATCTGAAACATTCGAGACGTCCGGAATATTTTTTGAGGTGGAAAAATAAGAATGAAGCAGATTTTCACAGGCGGGATCAGAGAGAAGATGTGGATCATCGGAAGAGAGGCTGCCCGCGGGGGAGTATTTTAAATAGGCAGTGATTGCTGCCTGCTCCTGCAAGAGTATTTGCTCCTGTTGCTGCAGATACTTTTTCAGCGCAAGCTGTTCGGCGAGAGTGCGGTTCGCTTTCGGAATATAGGTCTTGGAGTGACCGTCGCCCTGATACCATTTGACGGTGGTTCTGTTGCGGGAGCAAATGAGCTTTCCGGGAGGGAGCTTCTGAAGCTGCTTCTGGATGGTACGGAGTTCCTGCCCGTTGCGGTCGCGGGCAGTGAGGATTTGTGTGTGTAAAGGTGTCATGGTATTCTCCTATTCTATAGATGGTGTGTGTTAAGAGGATCCGGTTTATTTTTATGTGCTAAAAATGACCTTTGCTGTTTTAAGTGTAGACGGGAAAGGAACTTCGGATGCGCAGAAAACAGCGCAAAAAGAGGATATACTGGTTTTTATTAAACCATGCTACAAACGAAGAGTAAAGCGAAGGAACGAAAAAGATACCATCTCATATCAAGCCGGGAAGCACCGCATTCTGCCGTCTCCACAGCTTGACATGCGGTTCGCTCCGGATGTAAGATAAGAAACAATGAGTACGAAAAAGAACTGTGGGGAAAAGTAAATGTCAGTTACAAAACAATTTGTCAGGTATGTCACACAGAATATATTCGGAATGTTAGGTATCTCCTGTTATATCATCGCTGATACCTTTTTTATTGCGAAGGCGGCGGGAACGGACGGAATCACGGTCTTAAATCTGGTGCTTCCGATCTACAATCTGATTTTTGCGATCGGTTCGATGATCGGCGTCGGTTCTGCGACGCGCTTTACGATCTTAAGGGCGCAGGGCGAGGAGCGGGCGCACGGCTATTTTTCCAATGCCATCTGCTTTGTGTGGATGATTGGAATTTTGTTTACACTTGCGGGCGTTTTTATCCCGGATAAAATCATCGCGCTGATGGGCGGCGATGCGGGAATTGTGGCGCTTGGAACCGGGTATACGAGGATTTTTCTGTTGTTTACGCCGTTTTTCATGATGAACTACGTCATCATGGCATTTGTGCGCAACGATAACCAGCCGTCCTTAGCGATGGCAGGAACCCTCGCGGGAAGTTTTTCCAACATCCTGTTTGACTATATTTTTATGTTTCCGCTCGGCATGGGGTTAGAGGGAGCGGCGCTCGCTACGGCGGCATCACCGATCATCAGCATTCTGATCTGCAGCGCGCATTTCTTTGGAAAAAAGAATACTGTGCGGTTCCGGCTGCACGCGCCGTCCATCGCCCAGTTATTCGGGGCGTGTCAGCTTGGCGTCCCGGCATTTGTGGGGGAGATTTCTTCCGGAGTCATCACGACCGTGTTCAATTTCCTGATTCTCGGTCTTGTGGGAAATATCGGTGTGGCGGCTTACGGAGTGATCGCGAACTTTGCGCTTGTGGCAATGGCAATCTTTAATGGAGTGTCACAGGGAGCGCAGCCGATCGTGAGCGACTGCTACGGAAAAGGAGATGTGAAATCTGTCCGGAAAATACGAAACCTCGGACTTGTCACGGCTTTGGGCATCGCGGTAGTGCTCGTCGGAGCCGTCTATGGATTTACGGATTCTCTGGTAAGCCTGTTTAACAGTGAACATTCTGCGGAACTGGCAGAGTATGCTCACACGGGAATGCGGCTGTACTTCATCGGCTTCCTGTTTGCCGGAATCAATATTGTGGGAGCGGGATTTTTAAGCGCGACAGAACGTGCGCGGGAATCGTTTGTGACATCGGTCATGAGAGGATTTGTCTGCATAATCGGCTGCTCGCTACTTTTTGCCGCAGTATTTGGCATCAATGGCGTGTGGCTGTCGTTCCCGGCATCCGAGCTTCTCACAGCCATCGTGATGGCTGTGGTGCTCGTGCGGGATAACCGCAGACTTTAGATAAAACCGAAATGTTCCAGCGCAAGGCGGATGCCGTCTTCGCTGGCACATTTTGTTACATAGGACACCTTGTCAAAAAGCGTGGCAGGAGAGGCGTTGCCCATGGCGACACTGTTTGTCAAAGCAGTGAGCATGGGAAGGTCGTTGTTGCTGTCGCCGAAGGCATAGGCGTCCTTTTTGTCTATCTGGTAATAATCAAGCACATAGTTAAGACCGGTGGCTTTGGAGTAGCCGAGCGGAACGAATTCGCGGAAATTGCCGCCCCGGTCAATGCACTCAAAATAGCGGTCGCTTGTGGTACGGAAACCGGCAAGCTGCTCGGGGTGCTCAAACCATAGGACAAACTTATCACAGAAAAAATTAGGATTCTCAAGGTGCTCCGGCATCTCATAGCCGCGTTCTTCAAACGCCTCATACTGCCGTCTGGCATCCGGGTGCCGGAGCGGTCTTGCCAGATCAAAAGCAACCTCTTTCCTGGATTCAAACAGGATATCGATATCCCACTCCCTGGCTGCGAGAAGCAGCTTCATTACGGTCTCGTGCGTCTGTGCGACATGAAGGATTTCGGCACCGTCGCAGTAGATATCTGTGCCGCAGCCGCAGACAAAGCCGTCAAAACCCACATCACGGAAACGCTGTTCCACATTCTGAAAACAGCGCCCGGTATTGATGAACATCAGATTCCCGTTTGCCCGCGCCGCCCGTATAGCATAGACGGCACTTTCCGGAATCGAACCGTCAATCTCGGAAGTCAGTGTTCCGTCGATATCAAAAAAAGCAATTTTCTTCATGAATAATCTCCAATGTAACAGATCTATAGAAACGGGAGTATTGTAATACTTTTTTCCTAATCTGTCAAAGGAAGTGTCCCTGCCTGCCGTGAAACACAGATATTTAACGGTTCTGTCACATAACCGTCACATTACATTCAGCTGTCCTTTAGAAAGCGATGCTATCCTTACCGTGAAACATGAGAGAGGATGAAATGCCGGAAGGGAAAGGATGAAACAATGAAAATAGCGTGGGTACACAAACTCCTGGGAAAACATTCCAGAAAATTTTACGGAATACTTGCCGGGATTCTGACTGCCGCAGTTGCGGGAAGCGGAGTTGGCTATCATGTGATAGCAGCTTCGGGCACAGCGGATCAGACGGAGGAGGACACACAGATAGATGAGACAGACGGACAGGAAGACGGCAGCTTTTCCGGGACAGGAACCACACAGGTGAAAACGGAGAGCCAGCTGCCTGATTTTTCTGTGAATGCGGTGACCATGACGGTGGAAGAAGTCTACGTGGAAGCGGGAAGTACCGTGGCGGAGGGCGACGCCTTATTCAAGATCGACGATGAGAGCATGGCGGATGCAAAGGCGTACTATGAGGATGCCATTTCAGATGCGGAAACTGCACTGCAGTCTGCGAAGATCGATTTTGAGAGCGGCGTGCTGGAGGCGGAGAGCGAGCTTTCCTCCACAAAACTTGCAGCGGACACCGCGCAGGATACTTATGATGCGGCAGTCAGCGAGCTGTCGGTAAAGGCCAGCGAGGCGCAGGAAGCGTACGATGAGGCGGTGGAGGAGATCTCCGATTATCAGGATGCCATCGACAACGGCACCTATTATACACAGGTCGGGATCAATGAAAAACAGGCGGCAGTCGATACGGCGCAGGCGACGCTCACGGAAAAGCAGACGCAGCTTTCCAATGCACAGAGCAGCAGCCAGGCGGCAAAGAACGCATATGCAGCGGATATGGCGAACATGAAAACACAGATTGAAGCCGGAGCGTCCTACACGGATCTTGCGGCGCTGGCGGATCAGCTGGCTGCGGACTATACCGCCGTGCAGGAGGCAGCCGACGCCCTGTCGCAGAGCCAGACAGAGGCGGAGAGCGCAAACAGTGCACTGCAGCTAGCCAATCAGACATTCCAGAAAGCGGTTGAGGAATATAACACGAAGGTGACAGAGGCAAATGAGAAAATTGCGGAGCTGACAGATGAGCTGGAGAAACTGAGTGACGCCTGCGACGAGGCAGAGCGCAATGAGACGACAGCGCAGCCGGCGCTTTTGCAGCAGTATGAAGAGGCGGTTCTGGAGGGAAAATATGCGGATACCGAGTATGAAGCTTCGCTGGAAACCTTGCAGAGTGCTGTGGACGAAGCGCAGGATACATTGGATGAGCTGAAGGAACAACAGAGCGCACTCTTAGCGATCGAGGACGGCGTTGTATGTGCGGACCGTGACGGAACGCTTGCATCGGTGACTTACGAGACGGGGGATACACTGATCAAAAATACCGCATTTGCAAGCTATTACGATCTGGATACGATTCTGATTTCTGTGGAGGTATCACAGAACAATATTGCAAAACTTGCGGTCGGCGACACCGTGCAGGTACAGATCAGTGGAAGCAGAATGGGAGCAATCGACGGAACCGTCTATTCCATCGCATCGGAAAAAACATCCGGCGGAAGCATGTCCAATGTGACGTATGCGGTCATTGTTGCCGTGGACAATACAGATGGCACACTTACTACTGGCGTACAGGCAACGGTGAAGTTTGAAACACAGGCGACTGGAGCCACAGAAATGGAAGAGACTAAGACCGCAGGAAAAACCGAGACGATCGGAGCGTCTGAGACAGAGGAAGCAGGAGGAAAGACAGAATGAAGAAGAAAAAGCTTTGGCTGGTGACCGGAGTGGCTGCGGCGGCAGTGCTTGCCGCAGGAACCGTCACCTTTGCATATCAGTCGGGAAGTGACAGTGAAGAGCAGGCCGTATATAAGGAAGTAACCGTGGAGAAAGGAAATCTGACGGCGGGCGTGACGGAGAGCGGCAGCGTAACGATCGGCACGCTGGATCAGACTCTTGATTTTTCAGAGGATTCTTCCTCTGCAAGCACGCAGAACAACTCGTCCGCGCAGAACAGTGCGGGAGAAAATGCGACGTCGTCCACCAGCACGGCATCGACCCTTGAGGTGGAAACGGTCTATGTTACCGCAGGGCAGTCGGTTGCGGAGGGCGATCCCATCTTAAAGCTTACAGAGGAGAGCGTGGCATCTTATAAAAAAGATCTTGAGGAAGCGGTGACGGAGGCGAAGACAGCCGTCAGCGAGGCGGGCTTAAGTGCAGAAAAGCAAAAAGTATCGGCAAGTACTCCTACAATCTGAGCACGGCGGAGGGATCTGTTGCACAGGAGACCTACGAAGCTGCCATAAAGCAGCTGCAGGAGGCTGTGGATGACGCGCAGGAAGCGGTGGATACGTCGGCGTCCCTGATCAATTACTATCAGGAGCAGATCGATGCGGGCGTGGACTTAAGTGCATCGCTTACCGAGGAGCAGGAAAATTACGACAAACTGTACACAAAGCTTGTGGCAGCGAAAAACAACTATACCACGAAGTCAATTGAGGCGGAGAAAACGCTGAAAGAAGCAGAACTCTCGGCAAAAAATGCATCCAGTCAGTACAGTGTGGATGTCTCCGGGGCGGACAATGATATTACCGATGCAAAAGATACGCTGTCCGACGCGGAGGAGGCGCTTGAGGCATTTGAAGCTGCCATCGGGGATGACGGTACGATCTATGCGGAGTATACGGGAATCATTACCGATCTGTCGTATGAGGCAGGAGATACCATCTCTTCCGGCGCAACGGTTGCCACTTTTTCCAATACGGATGCGGTGACGATCACCGTCTCCGTGTCGGAGGAGGACATCACAAATATTGCAGTTGGAGACGTCGTGGAGATTGAGCTGTCTGCCTATGAGGATCAGACGTTTGCGGGGGAGGTGGAGAGCATTGACACTTCATCTTCCAGCGGTTCCTCCACGGTGTCTTACAATGTGACCGCCGCGTTTACTGGGGACATCACCGGAATATACACGGACATGACAGGAAACGTCACATTTATCAGCAGGCAGGTGACGGATGTGCTGTATGTATCCAACAAGGCGGTCCAGTCGGACGGAACGACATCCTATGTCAAAGTGAAGGATGCGGACGGAACGATCCGCATGGTGGATGTGGAGACGGGCTTTTCCGACGGGGTCAACGTGGAAATCACGTCCGGGCTCACGGAAGGTGAAACTGTGCTGATAGAAAGTCAGGTGACAGAATGAAGCCAAAAGAATTATTGAGACTGGTCTGGATCAATATCACACAGAACAAATTTAAGGTGGTCATGACCTCGATCGGCATTATCGTGGGTGCGGCCACCATTGTGATGGTCATTGCCATTGGTAAAGGCGGTCAGGCGGACGTGGCAGACCAGTTTAAAAACTTAAATGCCGGTGCGGTGGACATTTCCTACGACGGCGGGACAGATTTTGGCGGCGGAGGAAGCAGCGATGATTCGGACTCCGGCATGGCAATGATGGCGCCGGGGGGCGGCGGAGGCTTTGGCGGCGGTTTTGGCGGAGCACCCTCCGGCGATATGGGAGGCGGTTCCTCATCGGGAGGCGAGGCGCCGGGCGGATCACCGGGGGGAGAGATGCCTTCCGGTGACGGCGGCGGTATGCCGGATATGGGAAGCTTTTTCGGCGGACAGAGCGATATGGAAGACCGCATGAATCAGGAAAATATCACGCTGAGCGAGGATGATGTGGATGACATCGAAACATTTGCGTCCGGCATCTCGGCAGCGACCATTTCCTACACCACAAAATCCAGTGTGGATGGCGGAGATCTCGATGAAGCCGATACCTATACCATCGCAGGAGTGAAAAGTAACTACGAGACGATCAGTAACCTCTCCCTCGCGGTCGGAAGCTTTATCACCGACGATGATGATGAGAACAAAGAAAAAGTCTGCGTGCTCGGCGCAAGCGTTGCCGAAGAGATTTTCGGCAGTGCCATTGAGGCATACGGAAGCGTGATCTATATCGACGACCGGCTTTATGTGGTAAACGGTGTGCTGGAAAGCATGGGAACGGTCGCGTCCGGTATCAGCCCGGATGACTCCATCTTTATCCCTTATGCGACCGGTGTGAAATATCTGGTCGGATCATCGGTCAGACCGACGATCACGGTGCTGGCGGCAGATGTGAATAATGTGGAAGGCGTGATCGAGGAAGTGACAGAAGTGCTTGCCACCAGTTACCCGAACGCTGAGTTCACATTTGAGGATGCAGGAAGCAAGATGGAGGCGGCGGAGGCTTCCAACCAGATTCTGACGATGCTTCTCATTGCGATGGCGGCGATCGTCTTCGTGGTCGGTGGAATCGGCATTATGAACGTATTGTTTGTATCTGTAAAAGAGCGGACCAATGAGATCGGTATCTTAAAAGCGATCGGCTGTTCCAAGCGGGACATTCTGCTGGAGTTCCTCGCGGAGGCGGCGGCAATCAGTCTCATCGGTGGTGTGCTGGGGAATCTGGCATCGCTGGCTGTGGCGCCGATTGTACAGTATCTCGGCGTCCGGGTGGAACTGTCGGCGTCAGCATTCTTGATTGCTCTCGTGTTTGCGGTTGGAACAGGAACGATCTTCGGATTTTATCCGGCGTATAAGGCGTCCAATCTGGTTCCGGTGGAGGCACTTGGTGCGGAATAAATAATTGAAAAGAGGTTTGGCATGATAAGGAAGAAAGTGATGGCGGGCGGCATCGTGGCGCTTGCAGCAGTGCTCGGCGGAGGAGGTATTTTCGCATGGACCCACAGGACAGCAGACATGGAGACGCTGGCAGATAATCAGAAATATGTGTATGCTTATGTGACCAGCATCGAGGGAAATGAATTGACATATATGGAAGTCGATGAATCGGTGGTGGAGGCATATCTTGCAAGCAGCACGGAAAACACCGAGAATGCAGAAAAAGGCGGAGATGGCTCGGGGGTGCCTGGAGGAAGTGATGGTTCAGGGGCGCCGGGAGGAAGTGATACCGCAGGAGCGCCTGGAGATGGTTTGGGGGCGCCAGGAGATGGCTCAGGAGCGCCAGGGGATAGCACGGAGGCGTCTGGAGATGGCTCGGGGGCGCCTGGCAGGATGTCGCAGGGAACTTCCGGAACAAATGATAGCACGGAGATGTCGGACGGGATGCCGCAGGAAGAAAATGGCGACATGCCGGGCGATGCGACATCGGACGGAACAGGAAGTAACGGTGGAGGAGCACCGGGCGGAAATGGCGGCATGAGTGGTAAAAGTGTGACAACATTGATTCCGGTCAGCACGGTGGTGCACACCACGGCAGGTACCGAGACGACGTTTCAGCGGCTGGCGGCTGGCGATCTGCTGAAGCTTCTGATAGAGACCAGCGAAGACGGTGAGGAGGTTATTATAGAGATATGGATGCAGTGATGGATATGGAGCCGGCGATCTGCGCGATCACAAAAGCAGAAAGTATAGAAAATACAGACGTAATCACAATGAGAAATATCAACAAATCCTACCGCATGGGAACGCAGTCCCTCCATGTGCTCAAAGATGTGTCGCTGACCGTAAAGCAGGGAGAATATCTTGCCATTTTGGGTCCTTCCGGTTCCGGAAAAAGTACGCTCATGAATATCATCGGGTGCATGGATGTGATGGACAGCGGAAACTATCTGCTGGATGGCGTGGCAATCGAACAGGCGAAGGAAAAGGAACTGGTAAAAATCCGGAATCAGAAAATAGGTTTCATTTTTCAGAAATATCATCTGATTCCGACCTACAACGTGCTGCAGAATATTGTTATGCCGCTTCTGATGCGTGGAATGGGGCTTGCGGAAGCGCAGGAGGCGAGTATGGACACGATTGACATGCTCGGGCTTTCACAGCGTATCGGACATAAGCCCAATGAGCTTTCCGGTGGTCAGCAGCAGCGCGTGGCGATTGCGCGTGCGCTGGTCGGAAAACCTGCCATTCTACTTGCAGATGAGCCGACAGGCGCGCTCGATGTGAACAGTGGAAAAGAGGTATTGAAGCTTTTTGAAAATCTGAATCAGATGGGAAATACCATTGTGATGATTACCCATGATCTGAATGTGGCAAAACATGCGGGTCGTGTGGTAAGAATTGTGGACGGCGAGATCTATGAAAACTGATTCCAGAGCGGTTGCAGTAGGAAAATGAGGTTATAAAAAACTGATTTTGGGAGGATGCAGCAGAAAATGAGGTTATAAAAAGCGGCATTTGGGGTCGTGGCGGGTCTGGGAGATGCATTTTGCCGTCTGAGACCCGTTTTTGACTATTTCGCGGGTCTGAGAGCTGCTTTTTTGCGTCTGAGACCCGTTCTACTCTTTTATACTGTTGTTATGTCAACTATTCTGTCATTTTGCGGGTCTGAGAGCACGTTTTTGCGTGCATAGACCCGAATCCACGGTTTGTAACATAATGTTCGCGGAGACAAAAGTGAGCATGAAGCAAAGACGGATGCGCATGCTTACGTGCAGCGGACGGATATGTTCCATGCGAACGCGCTTGCATGGAATTGCCGCAATAAGCATATTGCGCCCTGCTTTGATAAGTAATATTATTAGAAATCCCCAAGTGTGTTTGTAATAATATTACACATCACCCAGAAGAGGTCTAGGCTTATTGCGATAATTCCTTTTGCCGGGGTATCGTTGATGTATGATATAATGAATCCTATCGGATTCATATTAGTTCCTGCGGAACTTCGGATGCGCAGAAAGCAGCGCAAAAAGATGATATAATGAATCTTGACAGATTCATATTGTGCGCAGAAAACAGTGCAGACACAGAATCGCATTTACAGTAATTCATTGACAGTGCAAAGAGAGGAAAGAATGACAAACGAACAGATACGTGATTTTTTAGAGAAACATGCGGAAAAGCAGTTCAAAGATTTTACCAGCAGCCTGATTCCGGGGACAGATTCGATTCTGGGAGTGCGGCTTCCGGTGCTGCGCTTGCTGGCGAAGCAGCTCGCAAAGGAAGAATGGAGAACTTATCTTAAGGAGGCACGCGATGACAGCTACGAGGAGATCATGCTGCAGGGACTTGTGATTGGCTACGTGAAAGCGGAGATGGAGGAGCTTTTGGAATATGCCGCAGCGTTTATTCCGAAAATCCACGACTGGTCAGTCAATGATGGGTTTTGTTCTACATTTAAGATTGTCCGAAAGCACCGGGCAGAGGTGTGGGATTTTTTGATGCAATACTGCGCGTCTAAGAGTGAATTTGAACAGCGGGTGGTGGCAGTGATGCTGATGGACCATTTTCTGGTGCCTGAATATATTGCCGTGTGCTCGCTGTATATAACAGCCTGAAGCATGAGGGCTATTATTGCAAAATGGGAGTTGCATGGGGAATTGCAACTGCCTATGCAAAATTTCCGCAGGAGACCCATGCATTTCTGCTGGAAAATGAACTGGATGATTTTACCTATAATAAGGCAATTCAGAAAATGCTGGAGTCATATCGTGTAAGTGCGGAAGACAAAGAAATGCTGCGTGGTATGAAGCGGAAAGTGACCGGTAGAAAGAACGTCGCCAAGCCCGAGCAGTAGGGGAACTAAAAAACCGAGTCATCTGCCAGAAATGTGAAGCCTCCGGTGCTCCGAAGCATCCAGCCGTCGGAAAGCCCCGCCAGGCTCAAGCAGAACGTGCCATAAAACCAAGCTGTTTCCCAAAAGCCTCCGGTGCTCCGAATCACACCGTCGTCAGAAAGCCCCGCCGGACTCGAGCAGTAAGAGTCCTAAAAACAAAGTCACCTGCTTTAGATGTGAAGCCCCTGGAACCCACCCCAACCTGCCACGCCGGAACATGGGAACGGCATATCAGAACACGATGCGAAAATCTCTTGTGAAAATGTGCAGAATAGAAACGGAAAGAATTGCCACGCCGGTTGTCCATATGTTATACTTAACATATGCAGAAACGACGCCGGATTTGGGGTATGATAGTAACGGCGGGCAAAGGCTGTAAAAAATGGTTGCCACAGGAAGTGGCGGATTGGAGGAGCATATGGCAAGGTTTACGTTACCGCGCGATCTGTATCACGGAAAGGGAGCGCTGGAGGCTTTAAAGGATTTTGAGGGAAAGCGCGCGATGATCTGTGTCGGCGGAGGTTCCATGAAGCGTTTTGGATTTCTGGATCGCGCAAAGCAGTATCTGGAAGAAGCAGGAATGGAAGTCTGTCTGTTTGAGGGAATTGAGCCTGATCCATCGGTGGAGACGGTGATGAAGGGCGCCAAGGCAATGGAAGAATTCAAGCCGGACTGGATCGTGGCGATGGGCGGCGGTTCTCCGATTGATGCGGCAAAGGCAATGTGGATCAAGTATGAATATCCGGACATTACGTTTGAAGATATGTGCAAGGTATTCGGAATTCCGAAGCTCCGCAAAAAAGCACATTTCTGCGCGATCTCTTCCACATCCGGAACGGCGACGGAGTGACGGCATTTTCCATCATTACGGATTATGAAAAAGGAATCAAATATCCGATTGCAGATTTTGAGATTACGCCAGATGTGGCGATCGTGGATCCTGAGCTCGCAGAGACGATGCCGCAGAAGCTGGTGGCGCATACCGGTATGGATGCGATGACGCATGCCATCGAGGCGTATGTTTCCACGGCGAACTGTGATTTTACCGATCCGCTTGCCCTGCATGCGATCAAGATGATCCAGAGAGATCTTGTGGGCTCTTATAACGGAGACATGGAAAAACGTGATTCCATGCACAATGCACAGTGTCTGGCGGGTATGGCATTTTCCAATGCACTGCTTGGAATCGTTCATTCGATGGCTCACAAGACGGGTGCTGCATTTGCAGATTACGGCGCACATATCATTCACGGTGCAGCAAACGCCATGTATCTGCCGAAGGTCATCGCATTCAACGCCAAGGATGAGACTGCGAAAAAGCGCTACGGCGAGATCGCAGATTTTATGGGACTGGGCGGAGATACGCTGGATGAAAAAGTGGCGCTCCTCATTACATATCTGCGCGGCATGAATGATGATCTTAAGATTCCGCACTGTATCAAGAATTACGGCGCGGACAGCTATCCGACCGAGCAGGGATTTGTGCCGGAGGAAGTATTCTTAGAGAGACTGCCGGAGATTGCAGCAAATGCAATTCTGGATGCCTGCACGGGATCGAATCCGCGTCAGCCGAGCCAGGAGGAGATGGAAAAACTGTTGAAGTGCTGCTACTACGATACAGAGGTAGATTTCTAGAAGAGCATATTTTTAAGACAGCTGAAACATCATCCATAATGTGATAAAATACAGCGCGATCGATGACAATAACAGTACGGTCAACGATCACAGAGGTCAGTGATAACACAACCAATGGTCATACGATAAAACAGAGGGTGCACATGCGTGCCGGAAATCCGGCACTCGCATGCACCCTCTGTTTTTGTCTGCCGGCGAAATTTCGTTTTTGACTAGCAGTCCGATCATTTCAAGATCATGCGAAACATTTCTGAACAGTCAAACCAATTTCACGCCCAGCCGCCCCAATTTCTGGGCAGCGGGAAATTTTCCGAAATAACGAACCATATTCCCAACAGAAAAAGTCGAACTGCAGTCGGAAAATTTGTGAACAGAAGGAAACAAAAATGGTATTTTACCGGTATAATACACGTTTGTGCGCCGCATACTAAGGAAAAGTCTTGCGAAAGGAAGCAGTGATATGGAGATACAGGTCGGGAAGCAGAGCCTCGCGTTTGCGGAGGCTCCTTACATCATAAGCAGTGCGAGTATTGTGGGGAAAAAAGAGGGCGAAGGACCGCTCGGGAACCGCTTCGACGTGGTGGGCGAGGACGACAAGTTCGGACAGAACACCTGGGAGGAGGCGGAGAGTACCCTGCAGAAGGAAGCATTTACGCTGGCGGTCGGAAAGGCAGGCTTGAAAACCGAGGACATCCGTTATCTGTTTTCGGGGGATCTGCTCGGGCAGAACATTGCGACATCCTTCGGGCTCATGGACTATCAGGTGCCGCTGTTCGGACTTTATGGAGCGTGCAGCACCTGTGGCGAAGCGCTCTCATTGGGCGCGATGTGCGTGGCGGCGGGGTATGCGGATTATGTTGTGGCGATGACGTCGAGCCATTTTGCCAGCGCGGAAAAGCAGTTCCGTTTTCCACTGGAATATGCCAACCAGCGCCCGAAATCGGCGACGTGGACGGTCACTGGAAGTGGCGCCTATGTGCTCGGGAAAAAAAGAAGCAAGGCGCGCATCACGGGGATCACGACCGGCAAGATCGTCGATTACGGCATCAAGGATTCGATGAATATGGGAGCGGCCATGGCACCTGCCGCCAGTGACGTGATCTGCCGCCATCTGTCGGATTTCGGAAGAAACGTGACGGATTACGATAAGATCATTACCGGCGATCTCGGAAAAGTCGGGCAGGAGATTCTCTGGGATCTGACGAGAGCCGGAGGGTATGACATCAGCAGCATCCACACCGACTGCGGGATTGAGATCTACGATGCAGACAAACAGGGAACGGGTGCCGGCGGTTCCGGCTGCGGGTGTGCGGCAGTGACGCTCTCGGCACATTTTATGCGGCAGATCGAGGAAGGAAAATGGAAAAGAATCCTGTTTGTCCCGACGGGAGCGCTGCTCTCGACCGTTTCCTTTAATGAGGGAATGACAGTGCCGGGAATTGCGCATGCGGTCGTCATTGAGCATGCGGGATAGAAAGGGGGAAAATGCTATGGATTATGTCAATGCATTCTGGGTTGGCGGACTGATCTGCGCGCTGGTGCAGATTTTAATGGAAAAAACAAAAATGCTTCCGGGGCGCATCATGGTGCTTCTGGTGTGTCTCGGCACACTGCTTGGAGCGATACAGATCTATGAACCGTTTGTGGAATTTGCGGGGGCAGGTGCCAGCGTGCCGCTGCTCGGATTTGGAAATGTATTGTGGAAGGGCGTGAAAGAGGCGGTGGATCAATATGGCTTTCTTGGAATTTTTATGGGAGGCTTTCAGGCAAGCGCGGTGGGCATATCGGCGGCGTTGGTGTTTGGTTATCTGGCAAGCCTGATTTTCCAGCCGAAAATGAAGAAATAAATGTTTGCGTATTGGTACATCTGGTAGTAGAATCTTAATCATAAAAAGCGTGATAGGGGGAGACTGCCATGGATGAGAACGCACTGCGCGCGGCCGGAATCGATTATGATGCCGCATTGGCACGGTTTATGGGAAAGCAGGCGATTTATGAAAAATATCTGCGAAAGCTGCCGGAGGATGCACATATGAAGGCGGCGTGGACGGCATTGGAGCAGCAGGATGAAGCGGAGCTGTTGGAGCAGGTGCATGCTATAAAAGGACTGACCGGAACGCTGGGGATTACGGGACTTTTTGAGCAGAGCGCGGCGATTGTTGCGCTCTTACGTGCAGGAACGCGCGAAGAGCTACAAGAGAAAATGACGTCATTAAAACAGGAGTGGGACCGCGTCTGTGAGACAATCCGACAGGCGTAACCCGCCTGCGGATTGCCGGCTCTAAAAGATTCTAGTGAAACGGACAGAAATAGTCCGGATGCCTGGAGATGATCTCGGTGCTTGCATTGAAGCCGTCGTAGATGTGATGGGAAACTACATCCGAGAGCCCCTCATAATCCCGCGAGGAGATACACGACCAGATTTTGATATGGTCGTTGTACAGCCGCAGTAGATTGTCGCGGTCGCCCAGATTCAAAAAGGTGCGGAAGCGCTCGTATTGGGAGCTCACTCCGGTCAGAAAATCCATGACGGTACGTTTCCCGGCGAGCTCGTAGAGCGTTGTGTGGAACTCGTTGTCGTTAATGATGAAGGCCCGGCCGAGTTCCTCGGCGGGCAGATCCTGTTCCAGAAGTTCGCATTGGCGCTGCAACAGCAGGCGGATGCGGAATTCCTGGGATTTGTCGTACCCTGCGGTCAGATCTCTTAACACCGCCTGCTCTAAGGTCTCCCTCAGATAGAGAATGTCGGAGATCATGTTGAGGTCGATCAGGGAGACGAATGTACCGATGTGCGGGCGGACCTCCAGAAGCCCCTCGCGCTCAAGCATTTTAAAAGCATCCCGCACCGGGGTGCGCGATACATGGAATGCGGCGGCCGTGTCGATCTCGCTGATGGCAGATCCCGGCGGAAGCTCCAGATGAAGAATCTGTTCTTTTAAATCTTTATAAACGGCAACGGATGTGCCGGTATGTCTGGTTCCGTTCATAACATACTCCTCTGCGGGCAGTTTGATGCCCATTCTTACCATTCAAAATGTGAACATATTTCTAATATAAATCCCATTGGAACAAATTACAATCTATTTTTCCGGAGCCCGGGACATGCACCTTGCATATGCATACATAGGATCGGGAAAAAACGGGAACGCTGTTCCTTGGGGCAGGATGAAAAAAACAGAGCAGGACAGTAGAAGGAATCCTGGCGGATTTCGGCAAAAAGTCCCTGTGGAACTTAAGGTGTGCGGAACGCGGCGCAAGAAGATGAAATAAGAAAAAAGCTGCCGGAAAATATCCACTTGTATACAACAAGAAGAAAAAAGCAGAGTCTGCGGAAACATTGACGTAAATTGTGAATAATAGACAAAACGGATACAAAAAAACTATACAAAACAGAAAAAAAGGAAGATGGATGTTGACGCTTGTATACAAGCATGATATAGTCAAGGAAAAGAAACAAAGACACGTACATGGAGCAATATCATAGACATGTATACAAGCAAATATCACATGCGCGGAAAGGACCTTCCGCAGAACGGAGGAAACTATGAAATTATCATTTCGCTGGTATGGACCAGATGACAAGGTGACCCTGGAGAACATCCGTCAGATCCCGGGAATGCACTCGATTGTAACGGCTGTATATGACGTTCCGGTCGGAGAAGTGTGGAGCGAGGAGAGCATCGCCGCACTGAAAAAGCAGGTGGAGGATGCAGGACTTCATTTTGAGGTTATCGAGAGTATTCCGGTACATGAGGACATTAAGCTTGGCAAGCCGAGCCGTGACCGCTACATCGAGAACTATTGTGAGAACATCAGACGTGTGGCAAAAGCCGGAGTGAAGTGCATCTGCTATAATTTCATGCCGGTATTTGACTGGACGAGAACACAGCTTGACCATGTGCTGCCGGACGGTTCGACCTCTCTGGTATATTATCAGGAGCAGGTGGATGCTGTGAATCCGCTGCAGAGCGACAGTGATCTGACACTTCCGGGCTGGGATGCAAGCTACACCAGAGAAGAGTTAAAGCAGGTGGTTGCAGAGTACAACGCAATGTCTGAGGATGATCTTTGGGACAATCTGAAGTATTTCCTGGAGAGAGTGATTCCGGTTGCAGCGGAGTGCGACGTCAACATGGCAATCCACGAGGACGATCCGTGCTGGAGCATTTTCGGACTTCCGCGCATCATCACCTGCGAGAAAAACATTGATCGTTTCCTCGGTCTTGTGGATGATCCGCACAACGGCATCACACTGTGCACCGGCTCCCTCGGCTGCTCGAACAAGAACGATGTGGTGAAGATGGCGGCAAAATATGCGGCAATGGGAAGAATTCATTTTGCACATCTGCGCAACGTGGCAGTGCTCGAGAACGGTTTTGAGGAGCGCGCACATCTCTCCAGCTGCGGCTCTCTGGATATGTATGCGATTGTGAAGGCGCTGCATGACAACGGATTTACCGGATATGTGAGACCGGATCACGGAAGAATGATCTGGGGAGAGACCGGAAGACCGGGCTACGGACTCTATGACCGTGCGCTTGGAGCAACCTATATCAACGGATTATTTGAGGCTGTGGAGAAGGCTTCAAAGGAAAAATAAGAATCAAAAAATAAATATCAGAAAAATAGAAATCAGGAGGAAGACGAACATGAAGTTACCATTTCAGATTGATCTGACAGGCAAGGTGGTTGTTGTGACAGGTGCGGGTGGAGTCATCTGCTCCGTGCTTGCGGAGGCAATGGCAATGACCGGCGCAAAGGTAGCGCTGCTCGACTTAAATGAGGATGCGGCAAAAAAGCATGCGGATGACATTACGGCAAAGGGCTATATTGCAAAGGGATACAAGTGCAACGTGCTTGAGAAAGCGAGCGTACAGGCGGCGAGAGACCAGATCGCTGCGGACTTCGGAACCTGCGATATCTTAATCAACGGTGCCGGCGGCAACAACCCGAAAGCGACGACCGACGACGAGTATTTTGTGCCGGAGGATCTCGGACAGATGAAGACATTCTTTGACCTGGATGCGGACGGCGTCTCTTTTGTATTCAGCCTGAACTTCATGGGTACCCTGATTCCGACACAGGTATTTGCGCTTGATATGGTCAACAAAAAAGGTGCGAGCATCATCAATATTTCCTCGATGAACGCTTACACACCGTTGACGAAGATTCCGGCATACTCCGGTGCAAAAGCGGCAATTTCCAACTTTACCGAGTGGCTTGCAGTGCATTTTTCCAAGGTGGGTATCCGCTGCAATGCGATCGCACCGGGATTTTTCTCCACACAGCAGAATGCAAAGCTTCTGTTCAATGAGGATGGGACACCGACAGCCAGAACCGGCAAGATTTTAAACAATACGCCGATGGATCGTTTTGGTGAGGTGGAGGAACTGATCGGTTCCGTCCTGTTCCTGGCATGTGAGGAGGCAAGCGGATTTGTCAATGGCGCATGTATTCCGATCGACGGAGCATTTGCGGCATACTCCGGCGTATAAAAGCTTGCAAAGGAGCCGGAAGAGGCGGCAATACATGAGGTGGAACAATGGGGTATTTTGATTTTCAGAAAAAAAGTGATTGTATCGTGTGCATTGACAGCGACGGCTGTGCGATGGACACGATGGAGGTAAAGCACAGAACCTGCTTCGGACCGCAGTGGATCAAAACATTCGGACTGACGGAGCATGAAGCGGAGTGCATGGAGCTTTGGCTTTCTATCAACCTCTACTCCATCACGCGCGGTATCAACCGGTTTAAGGGACTGGCGCTGGCGCTCGCGGAGGTGGAGAAGAGAGGTCTCGGTAACATCGAGGGACTTGCGGAGTATGAGGCATGGACAAAAGAGGCGAAGGAGCTCTCCAACCCGGCGCTGCTTGCGGTGACGCAGAAGAGTGATAACCCGTGTTTTGAAAAAGCGCTGCTCTGGAGCATCCGCACCAACCGCGCGATCCATGCGCTTCCGGCAGAGGACCGGCCGTTTCCGAATGTGAAGTCTGCGATGGATGCGATGGCAAAACAGGCGGATCTGGCGGCGGTGTCGTCCGCGAACCGGGAGGCGGTCGAGGCGGAATGGGGCAGACATCATCTTGCCGAAGACTGCAGTACGCTTCTGACGCAGGAGGCGGGAACCAAGGCTTTCTGCATCGGTGAATTGAGAAAAATGGGGTATGAGCCCGGGCGGATTCTGATGGTCGGCGATGCACCGGGAGACCGGGACGCGGCAGAGAAAAACGGCGTCCGGTTCTATCCGATTCTGGTCGGACATGAGGGGGAGAGCTGGAAACGTCTTTTAGAGGAAGCGTTTCCAAAACTTCTTGCGGGAAGCTTTGATGCGGAATATCAAAAGGAACTGAATCAGGCATTCGAGCAGAATCTCGGTGTTCATGCCGATTCGGAGTGAGAAAGAGAGGGATATTTTAATATGGTAGATATGAAGGCAAAACCGTTTTACCTGTCCGATGAGGACTGTAAATGGGTGGAAGAGACCATCGCGGGTATGACGACCGAGGAGAAGATCGGTCAGCTTTTTTTCAATATGGGATCCTCCAGAGACGAAGAGTATCTGAAGATGACAGTGGACAAGTACCACATCGGCGGTATCCGCTACAACCCGGCAACCGGTGCCGAGGTGCGTGAGCAGAACCGGATTCTTCAGGAGAACAGCAAGATTCCGCTTATCATTGCGTGCAACACGGAGAATGGCGGCAACGGCGCCTGCACTGACGGAACCATGATCGGCCAGCAGACCAAGATCGGTGCGACAAGAGACGCCAGATACGCGTACGAGCTCGGCCGTATGTCCAACAAAGAGGCGGCGGCGATCGGGTGTAATCTCTCCTTTGCCCCGGTCAGCGACATCCTCTACAACTGGGAGAACCCGGTCATCGGACTGCGCACCTATGGAAACGATGTGGACCGCGTGTGCGAGATGACGAAGGCATATATGGACGGCGCACACACCAATGAGGGATTCTGCTGTGCTGCGAAGCATTTTCCGGGCGACGGACTGGACTTCCGCGACCAGCACGTGGCAGACAGCGTCAATGACATGAGCTGTGAGGAGTGGGATGCAAGCTATGGAAAAGTATACCAGAACCTCATTGACAACGGTCTGGAAGCCATCATGGCAGGACACATTATGCAGCCTGCGTACACCAGACATTTTAACCCGGGAATCAAGGATGAGGACATCATGCCGGCAACCCTTTCGCCGGAGCTGATCGAGGGACTTCTGCGCGGAAAGCTTGGTTTTAATGGTATGGTGCTGACCGATGCTTCCCACATGGTCGGACTGACCTGCTGTATGAAGCGCAGCGAGATGCTTCCGCACACGATTGCAGCCGGTGTCGATATGTTCCTTTTTTCAATGAGATGGATGAGGATTTTGCAAGCATGATGGCGGGCTATGAGAACGGCATCATCACCGAGGAGCGTTTAAATGACGCCCTGCACCGCATTCTTGCTCTGAAAGCACACATGGGACTGCACAAAAAAGCGAAAAATGAGATCGTTCCTCCGGTGGAGGTGATGGAGCAGGTCGTTGGCTGCGAAGAGCACAAGGCGATGGCAAGAGAAATCTCCGAGAAAGGAATCACTCTCGTAAAATACAAGGACGAGGATGTGCTTCCGATGATCCCGAGCCGTTACAAGCGCATCATGATCGTCTCCGTCAGCGGATTATCCGCGGGCGTGATGGGAACCATGATGGCAAAATATATGGGCGGCGGCAAGAAGAGCCCGGCAGAGCGTCTGCGTGACAAGCTGATCGAGAAGGGCTTTGACGCATTTATCTACGAGAGCCCGCTCGACGCACTTGCAAAGCGTGCAGCAGCAGGAGAAAAAGTGGACATCAATATGTACTTTGCCGGAAAGACGCCGATCAAGGATTTCGTCGAAAATCAGGATCTGATCATCACACTGGTGGACATTGCAGGCGGTTTCCAGCCGGTGGCAAGACCGGGCTTCGGCATGAGCAAGGGCGGCGGAGAGATCCCGTGGTATGTTCATGAACTTCCGGTTATCGTGATCGGATGCGGACAGCCGTTCGTACTGGCAGACATTCCGCAGGCGAGAACGTATATCAACACTTACGACAGCGCGGATCAGACGTTTGATGCGCTCATCGAGAAGCTGATGAGCGGCAGCGACGCATTTATCGGGGAGGACCCGGTGGATGCCTACTGCGGACTGTGGGATACGCACCGGTAGGGGCTTACGCAAAAGGATCAGGATATACAGGCACTTGGGTCGTAATGACCCGGGTGCCTTTTTTAGAGGTAATCTGATTGAGCATATGGATATGAAGTGCTATACTAACAGTGATAAGAAGAGAAGGCTGTTCTTCATATTGTCATAAAGGAGAGCTTGCTTATGATGGCGGATGAAAAAATTAAAAATTCCAGTGAACTCGAGTTTGTCGTATTTTGTATCGAAAATGTAGCGGCAAAACTGGGGATGGATGCAGAGCGTGTGTATCAGGCGTTTGCCGAAAAAAGTGATATTCTAAGTGGTTATATTGTGCCGGAATATGAAGTGCTGCATACACAGAGCCGGGAATATATCGTAGATGATCTTATTGATGTGATGAAAGAAAGGGGCGTGGAAGTATGATTCTCTACCATGGTTCTTTTGGAAAAGACGCGACAGATTATGATCTCGTTGTTGGCGGTGTTGCCAATGATAAGGTATTCAATACGGTGGAATTGTTTTTTGATGGATTGATTGATAAGCGGAGGTTATCAAACGTCTTCGTTATGAAAAACCGAATGTGCAAATTTGTTTCCGCACAGAGAGAGCACTGTCTCTCCTGCATTTTGAAGGGAGTGAAATTGTATGACAGCAAATCCAATTTTACTTCAAAAAAAATATAGCCGTGTCATTGCGTGTTTTGCAAAACGGCAGGGAATTTCACTGGATGCGGCATTGGAGTTCTTTTATCATTCCGAGGTATATCAACTGATCCGTGATGGCGTATCGGATATGCACTGTATGAGCGATGTGTATCTGGCAGAAGAACTGGAGCAGGAATACGCCGGTAAAATGCCGGATGCCAAGGGTGGCATTTTTTGATATGTTTTTACAAAAGGCAATTTGTATGAGTTTTTATTTATAGACCTAATATCGTGAAACAACCATAGCTTTTAAAAAACTTCTTTTTGCCCATTTATTTGCTTCTTCGTATACCTCTTTTGAAATATTATCTTTTGAAGATATGAGAGTTCCTATTTTTATCCATTCATCAGCCGTAATTGTCTCTCTCCGAAAAGGATCATATTTAGGAACACATACTACGAGTGCAGCTATAAATTCCTTTGCCTGAAACATTATATTATCATGTAAAGATATGGAATCCTCTTTCCAAAATGTTTTGCCATCCCATCGTCCTTTGTAAAATTCATGGTAACAAGTGCCATCCCTTTCGCGATCTGTTACAAAATATTTCATAGCATTTCCTCCACAAATCCCACTCGTATGTGTATGAAAACCTGTAGTTCTGTTATTTTATCAATTTATCTACAGTATGTCAAAAAATATGAGTACAGTAACAAACCGAGGCAAACCTTTGCGGTTTGCCTCGTTTTCATAAAATCCAACGGAAATACATATCCTACAGATACTTCTTGATCTCCTCGATCAGTGCGGTATACTCTTCATCCGAGAGGAACTTCTGCTGTGGATTCATAGCGAAGACGCCGCCCCACTCATACTCGTCTGTATACTTCGGAACGAGGTGGAAGTGCAGGTGATGGCCGGTATCGCCATAAGCGCCGTAGTTCACTTTCTGCGGATGGAATGCCTGATGCAGTGCCTCGGCAACATGGTTGATGTCCTCGATGTAAGCGGCACGTTCCTCGGCGGTCAGCTCCGTGATCTCACTCACGTGCTTCTTGTGTGCAACGATGACACGTCCCTTGTGGCTCTGCTCCTTAAAAAGATATACCTTGGAGGAAGGAAGTTCACAGATCTTGATGCCGAATGCGGCTACCAGATCACCTTCCATGCAATATGCGCAATTCTGATCTGTCATGATGTTCTCCTTATTTCTGGTTGAAGTGTACAGCGAATCCGGCGATCTCATCCTTTAAGTAAGCAACGGTAAGCTCACCCTTGTCATTGTATTTGAAGGAAGACTCATCGAAAGCAAAGCCTCTCTTCTCCAGATGATAGATGGCACGATCCAGATAATTTGTCTGGATGCAGATGTGACCGTGTGTTCCGCGGCCCGGATTCTTCATCATCTCGATTAAGGAACCAACGAACATGGAGCTGTTGCCAACCTTGACATCCTGTCCAAGTAAAGTTGCGAACTTTGCGGACTCTGTGGAAGCAACTTCCTCAGATGCATTGTTGACACCTACATGCAGGAGCTTGAATCCAAGCATGGTAGCAACTGCCTCTTTGGTGAGAGCGGTGATGCCTGCCCAGTCCTTTTGCTGCGATCATGTCTTTGTTTACCATCCAGGAACCGCCGCATGCGATGATCTTCTTGAAATCAAGATAGTTCGTCAGGTTCTTAGCGTTGATACCGCCGGTCGGCATGAACTTCATCTTGGTGTACGGAGCGGCCATGGATTTAATCATGTTCAGTCCGCCAGCAGCCTCTGCCGGGAAGAATTTTACAACCTCAAGACCAAGCTCGATTGCAACTTCTACGTCGCTCGGGTTTGAGCAGCCAGGAGTTACCGGAATACCCTTGTCCACGCAGTATTTTACAACCTTCGGGTTTAAGCCCGGGCTGACGATGAACTTCGCACCTGCGTTTACCGCACGGTCAACCTGCTCGGTAGTAAGAACGGTACCTGCGCCGACTAACATCTCCGGGAACTGCTCGGACATGATGCGGATGGACTCCTCAGCAGCAGCGGTACGGAAGGTAACCTCAGCACAGGGGAGACCACCGTCGCATAAAGCTTTTGCCAGAGGTGCGGCATCCTCTACATGGTCCAGTGCGATGACCGGGATAATACCAATCTTGGAAAACTCTTCTAATACTTTGTTCATGATTCTTCTCCTTTTACTTATCATTCATGTTCCATAATGCGGAACTATGTTTCATGTAATGGTACAAAATTATTATAACATGTGGAAAAACCTTGTCAACCGATTCAAGAAACAAAATCGTGTATTTTCCATAAAACAAAACGCCGGGACAGCAGAGATTCCAGAGTTGACTTTCGGACAGCGGTCATGGTATGATAACAAGGCAGTTCCGCAATACGGAACGACAGATTGAATGATGAAACTGACTGAGATACAGCATGGGAGATACTATGGCAGAAGAAAGAGAAGCGAAAAATCCGGTACAGTCGGCAGAGCGTATTTTTCAGGTGATGGAGACGCTTGCGGACCACGGGGAGATGGGACTGATGGAACTTAGCACGGCGCTGGATCTGCACAAGAGCACCGTACACAGACTGTTAATGTCTCTCATTTATATGGGATACGCAAAGCAGGATGAGGCGACGCAGAAATATATGCTTTCCTATAAGGTGGTCAACATGGCGGGAAAGATCCTCGAGCGGATGGATATTCTGCAGGTGGCAAAGCCGTATATGGAACGTCTCTCGGACCTGTCCGGGGAAGCGGTGCATCTGGTGCAGCGCGAGGGCAACCATATCTTATATATATACAAGATCGAGGCGAAGGTCGGAACAATCCGCATGGTGTCCCATGTGGGAATGGTACATCCGATGTACTGCTCCGGTGTCGGCAAAGCGATCATGGCGACGCTTCCGGACGAGGAAGTCAAAAAGATCTGGAACGAGAGTATCATTGAGAAAAAGAACGGACAAGACGATCACGGATTTCTCGCAGATGCAGGAAGTGTTGGAGGAAGTGCGGCAGAATGGCTACGCGCTGGACGATGAGGAGAACGAAAAGGGCGTCCGCTGCATCGCAGCCTGCCTGCACGGCTACCAGAAAGAGGTAAAATACGCGTTCAGTATTTCTGGACCGACCAGCCGCATGACGAGAGAGCGCGTTAAGGAACTTGCGGTGGATGTGAAAAAAGTACAGGAAGAACTGTCGAGAGAGCTTGGCTATTACAAATCTTAAGATTGAATTTTCAAAAATAAAATTCAAAAGAAAAACATCGGCTGCGGGAATAAAAGGAAAGCGCCAGGGTCATACTATCCTTGAAAACAGAAGTGATTCTGAGAAAAAGGAGAATATGACTATGAGAAAGTGGAGAACACTGCTTGCAGGACTGGTACTTACTTTCGCGGTGAGCGCGATGGCTGCCTGCGGTACGAACAATGACAAAGTCAATGACACGACGAACGGAACCGGCACGGAGAGCACAGTAGACGGAACCGGCACAAACGGAACAACCAACGGCACGACCAACGGCACAAACGGAACAACCAACGGCACAGTGAACGATACCAATGGAACTTTAAACGATAACGGTGCGATGGACAACAACGGCGCAGCTGATAACAACGGAAACGGCAATGTTGTGGACGACGTGGTAGACGGTGTCGGTGAGGCTGGAAAGGATGTCATCAACGGAGTGGAGAACGGTGTGGATGATCTGACCGGCAATGACAATAATAACAACGGAACCACAGATAATAACGGAAACGGCAGATAGAGCGCGTTTTACGGATGAGGGAAATAGAGAATGGCGAAAGCAAAAGAGGCTTTCGCCATTTTTGATGAATTCCTAAAATAACTATGAAATCTCCGTAATTTCCTTGTGATTAAACAATGTTTGCATTATAATGAACCTAAATTTCATGATAGAAAGCGAATAGGGGATATTAGTGTGAAAAATAAGATTTTTCACACGCAAGATTTGTGCTTCGCACAAACTTGAGATGCGCTTAGAAGCAGCGCAAGAATGGAGGATTAGTATGAATCACAATGATTTCAGAGAGATTATAGATGATGCGCCGGAGACGGGCGCAGATACAAATACAGGAACTGCAGGCAGCAGACAGCCGGGAAGCGCGGATAACGGTGTGCCGGCGGGAAACGCGGCTCACGGTGCGCAGACGGGAAGTGAGGCTCCCCGTGCAGAAGATGTGGCGGAGCATGAGAGCACATCAGGCACCGGAGAGGTGACACAGAGTTCCGCTTCGGATGACACAGACCGGAATCAGGACACGGAGTATGAGGACATCTGCTACATCTGTAGACGCCCGGAACATATTGCGGGAAAGATGATCCGTATTCCGAACAATATCTGCATCTGCCAGGACTGTATGCAGAAGACGTTTGACAGCATGAACGGAAGCGGTTTTTCCATGGATGATATGATGAATATGAACATGGGAAGAATTCCGAACATCAGCATGATCAATCTGTCGGATCTGCAGGGCGGACTGCCGAACAATCAGAAGCTGAAGAAGAAAAAGCCGAAGGCGCAGTCAGAGCCGGTTATCGACATTAAGAAGATCCCGGCACCGCACAAGATCAAGGCGTCGCTCGATGAATATGTGGTCGGACAGGAGCAGGCAAAAAAGGTGATGTCGGTTGCGGTCTATAATCACTACAAGCGGATTGCGGCGGATGAAAAGGACGGCGTGGAGATTGAGAAGTCCAACATGCTTATGATCGGACCGACCGGCTGCGGCAAGACATATCTGGTTAAGACGCTCGCACGGCTCTTGGATGTGCCGCTTGCGATCACGGACGCGACGTCGCTCACGGAGGCAGGTTACATAGGCGACGACATTGAGAGTGTAGTCAGCAAGCTGCTTGCGGCTGCGGACAATGATGTGGAGCGTGCGGAGCACGGCATCATTTTTATTGACGAGATTGATAAGATTGCCAAGAAGCGCAACACGAACCAGCGGGATGTCAGCGGAGAATCCGTACAGCAGGGAATGTTAAAGCTTTTAGAGGGTGCCGAGGTCGAGGTGCCTGTGGGAGCCAGCAGCAAAAACGCGATGGTGCCGATGACGATGGTCAACACGAAGAATATCCTGTTCATCTGCGGCGGAGCATTTCCGGAGCTGGAGGAGATCATTAAGGAGCGACTGAATCAGGAGGCTTCGATCGGATTCCGCGCGAAGTTAAAGGATGAGTATGACAAGGACGAGAAGCTGCTCTCCAAGGTTACGGTGGAGGATGTGCGCAAGTTCGGTATGATCCCGGAGTTTTTGGGACGTCTGCCGATCCTGTTTACACTAGAGCCGCTCTCGGAGGATACGCTGGTGCGGATTTTGCAGGAGCCGAAGAATGCGATCTTAAAGCAGTATGAGAAGCTTCTCGCCATGGACGAGGTCAAGCTGGCGTTCGATGAGGATGCGCTGCGCGCGATCGCACACAAGGCGAAAGAGAAGAAGGTGGGAGCGCGTGCGCTCCGCGCGGTGATAGAGGAATTCATGCTGGATATCATGTATGAGATTCCGAAGGACGACAACATCGGCATGGTCACGATCACGAAGGACTATGTGGAGAAGAAGGGCAGCCCGGTCATCACACTGCGCGGCTGCATCGGTATTGGGAGTACGGAGAATCCGCAGATTGCAGCCAGCAACTGATAATATGGAATAAATAGTTACACTCCGGCATCTATTGTTAAGAAAGCAATGGATGACCGGAGTTTTTTATGCCAAATTGCATGGAGCAGGTATATTCAGAGGAGTATTATGATTTTTTGATTCCGTACGGGGTGGAGGCAGAGGTTCCGTCCACGCCCGGATGCGTGCAGCGCATCGCGGAGGATTACGACATTTTTTTCTACCCGCGAGAGGGACTGCCGCCGCTTTCTATCGGGAATTATACCTACACGGCGATACCAAAATGCTACGCACTGCTCGATACGACGGCGCTCGATGCATCGGGAATCACCCGGCTGCAGAATCAGCCGGTGCTTGCGTTAAAAGGCGAAGGGGTCCTGGTGGGCATCATCGATACCGGCGTAGATTACACAAACCCGCTGTTCCGGTATTCGGACGGCAGCAGCAGAATCCTGCGGATCTGGGATCAGACGGTACAGGACGGAACGCCGCCGGAGGGAATTCTGTACGGTGCAGAGTACCGTAAAGAGGAGATTGATGAAGCGCTGCAAGCAGAGCGGCCGTATGATGTGGTGCCGTCCCGCGATGAAAACGGGCACGGAACATTCGTGACGGGAGTCGTGTGCGGGGGAGAGGATATCCCGAACGGCTTTATCGGGGCGGTGCCAAACGCTGGGATTGCCGTTGTAAAGCTAAAAGAGGCAAAGCGTTATCTGCGGGAATTTTTCTTCGTGCCGGAGGGAGTGCCTGCCTATCAGGAGACGGACCTGATGATGGCGGTATCCTATTTAAATGACGTTGCAAATGTGTTAAATATGCCGCTTGTGATCTGTCTTGCACTCGGCAACAGCATGGGGGGACACGGTACGGACGGCCCGCTGTCTAATTTCCTGAACTATATCAGCACCAGGCGGAGACGCTCGATTGTGACAGCAACGGGAAACGAGGCGAACACCAGGCACCATTTCAGGGGGGCGATCCGCCGTGAGATGGAATATGAGGATGTGGAGATCAGCGTGGAGCAGGATATGGCGGGCTTTTTCATAGAGCTGTGGGCGGGCGCGCCGGAATTGTACGCGATATCTGTGATTTCGCCGACGGGCGAACGGATTCCGAAAGTGCCGCTGCGTTCCGGTGCCTCCCAGACCTTCCGGTTCGTCTTTGAGGGACGACCGTGTCGGTGGATTACCGCATTGAGACAAAGGAGACGGCAAACCAGTTGATCTATCTGCGCTTTTCGGATGTGAGAAGGGGCTGTGGATTGTACGGGTTTATCCGGAAAATCTTGTGAGCGGCAACTATAATATGTGGCTCCCGATGCAGAAGCTTACGGACGGAAATGTGATTTTCCTAAGATCCAACCCGGACACGACGCTCACTGCGCCGGGGACGGCGGCACAGGTCATCACGGTCGGCGGATACCAGGTATCCAATAACAGCATGTATGCGGATTCCGGGCGCGGCTACACAGTGGCGGGTGAGATCAAGCCGGACTTTGCGGCACCCGCGGTGAATGTATATGGACCGGGGCTGCGTGGAAATTATGTGACCTACACGGGAACCAGCGCCGCGGCGGCGGTGACGGCGGGGGCGGTCGCACAGATCATGCAGTGGGCGCTGGTGCAGCAGAACGATCCGGTGATGTCCAACGCCGCGATCAAAAATATGCTCATCCGCGGTGCAAAGCGCTCGGAGGACAGGGGGTACCCGAACCGGGAGTGGGGGTACGGTGCGCTGGATGTCTATCAGGCGTTTGAGTATTTAAGGCTGTAGAGAGAACAGAAGATGTGAGATAGAAAATTTTTACAAAAACCGGAAATGGGTGCAACCGTTTCCGGTTTTTTGCGTCTTATTATATGAAAGACAAAAACTGGATGATAGAAAAGAGAGGGAGAAGCTTATGAGGAGAAAAGGAATGGAACGGGTGACGGCAGGTGTGCTTGCGGCAGTGATGGCATTGGGGATGACAGGCTGTGCGAACAGCGGAATGTCCGGTACAACCACTGATCTTACCGGACAATACGGGACCAAAGAGGAAGGTCAGACGGAAGGAACCGGAGCAAACGGACAGACAGGACAGGCAGAAGATACAGGAACGGAGGATACTGCAATGGAAGAAAAAGATCTCGGTGCTATCAGGGAAGCATTTGAGGATTCCTATACGCAGTTTTCCTTAAATCTGCTGCGGGAGAGCAGAAAGCAGGTGCAGACCGGCGAGGGCGCGAAGAATACGATGGTGTGTCCACTCTCTGTGATGATGGCGCTCGAGATGGCGCGGACCGGAGCGGACGGCGACACGAAGCAGCAGATGGGAGCGGTTTTGTACCCGGGAATGTCGGCGGAGGATGGCAGTATGGTGCTTGGCAGGATCTGCAAGAGCCTGCCGGATGCAGAGGGCGCCAGATTCCACATGTCTGATTCGGTGTGGGTGAAGACGGCGGACGATGCATTTGTGCCGGATGAGAATTTCCTTGACACCGTAAAAATGGCGTATGACGCAGAAGTCTTTGGCGCCCCGTTTGACGAGACGACCTGCCGGGACATCAACCGCCTGGTGGAGCAGGAGACAGACGGCATGATAACAGAGATTCTGGATCAGATTCCGGAGCTTGCGGTCATGTACCTGGTGAATGCGGTGGCGTTTGATGCGGAGTGGGAAACACCCTATGATGAGAGCCAGATACAGGATGCCACATTTTATGCGGAGGACGGAAGCGGGCAGGAGGTTTCCATGATGTACGATACCACGTACCGCTATCTGACCATGGAACATGCCAAGGGCTTTTGTCGGGCTTACAAGGAGGGCTATGATTTTGTGGCGCTGCTTCCGGAGGAGGGACTGTCACTGAGCGAATGGCTGGAAGAACTGGACGGGGAAACGTTTCACGAGACAATCCGGCAGGAAAATGATACAATGATAGAGACGGGGCTGCCGCAATTTACAGGCGAGACCAATCTGGAACTAAAAGATACGCTCACGGCGCTTGGAATGCCGCTCGCGTTTGATGAGGAACAGGCGGATTTTTCCAAAATGGGGTACTGCCCGGACGGAAGAAATATCAGCATCAGCAGGGTACTGCACAAGACCCACATCGATGTGGACGGGCTTGGAACGAAAGCCGGAGCGGCCACGGTTGTGGAGATGTGCAAGGAGACGGCAATGGTTGAACAGCCGGAGCGCATTATTTTAGACAGGCCGTTTTTATATGCGATCGTGGAGAAGGACACCGGTATTCCGGTGTTCATCGGAACGGTGGAGAGCTTTTAACTGAGAGGGAGAAGGCATGGAGGATGAAAAAATCATAGCGCTGTACTGGGACAGGGATCAGACGGCGATTGCAGAGACACAGCAGAAGTACGGACGTTACTGCGGGAGCATCGCGCACAACATTGTACATGATGCGCAGGATGCAGAGGAGTGCGTGAACGACACCTGGATGCGCGCGTGGAATTCCATGCCCAGGGAGCGCCCGCATCTTCTGGCAGCTTTTCTGGGTGCGATCACGCGCAATCTGTCGCTGGACTGCTACCGCAGAAAGCACTCCGAAAAGAGAGGCGGAGGCGTCATGCCGGATATATATGAAGAACTGCATGACTGCGCCGGGGGCGAGGAGCCGCTGACGCAGATAGAGCGAAAGGAACTGGCGGCGTCCATCAACCGGTTCCTGGAGGGGTTAGACCGTGAGAGCCGGATTATTTTCATGCGCAGATACTGGTATATGGATGGCATCGGAGCGATTGCCGGGAGGCTTGCGGTCAGCGAGAGTAAGGTAAAATCTTCGCTGTACCGGTCCCGGGGAAAACTGCGGATGCATCTGGAGCGCGAGGGGCTGCTTTCATAGCGGCGGAAAGGAGCGGAAAATATGAAGACGGACGATTTACTGGATGCGCTCGGCGAAGCGGATCCGACATACATACAGGAAGCCGAGGACGTGCGCTATCTCGGAGCACGGAAAAAGCACTTTATGCAGATGGCTGCCTGCGTGGCACTTCTTTTGATCGGAGGTTCCTACGGAATATGGCAGCAGTATGAAAATGCCACGCATACGGATGTGGCAAAGACGGAGAGTGCAGAAACGGCAGACACTTATGAGGCAGTGGCATCCGACGGCGACATGACATCTGATGCGGCAGCGCCGGACGGTACCGCAGAGAGTGCGGAGGAATATGAGGCGGCTGCACAAAGCACTGCGGGGGATGGCAACGGTATACAAGAGGCTGCCCAGCCGGAGAGCGCTGCGGGAATTGACTGGTATTTTAACGAAGTGGAGGAACTTCAGACATCGATTGCCTGCGGGGCGGAAGCGGCGAAGACGGTTTCACTCACAGAGGAACAGCTTCAGAACTATTACGGAATCAAGGTGATTCCGGATGTGATTCCGGACGGCTATGTGCAGACGGATGAGGAGAAAACGTATCAGATTGGCTATGATGCAGATGGCAATGTGATCGATGACAACTGTGTCATGCGTTATGAGAACAGTGAGACAGCGGGATGGTTTACCATTCGCGCACGCTCAACGGACATGGGGGAGATGACGTCCTATGTATCCGGCGGATTAAAGCCGATGACGGTTTCCGGTGTGAAGGTGACAGCAGCACATTATCCGGCGGGCAGCAGTGGAGGAACGTTCACGGACGGGTATCTGGCGACCTATAAGAAAAACGGTGTGACCGTGAATGTGCAGTCGGAAGGACTGAGCCGGGACGAGTTCTGCGCACTTGTGGAGAATCTGCTGGCGGAGTGACGGCTTGATTTTATGAGAGAGAAGTATTATGCTTGCTTTGGTGCAGTGACGGGAGAGTGCATTACATCTGCGAAGGAGTGCTGCATCAGAAGGAGGAAGCGATGAAAATCACAACAAAACAAATCACAACGACAGCGGTTCTTCTGGCGATCTGTATCGTGAGCCAGTTTTTTAAGAACACGAGCGTCTATATTACCGGACCGGTCATCAATGCATGCCTGATCTTAGCGGTGTTAAGTGTGGGAATTCCCTGCGGCATTATTCTCTCTGTGATCACGCCGGTTACATCATTCTTTATTACGGGAAGCCCGATCATCGGTGCCATTCCGGCGATCATGCCGTGTATCATGGCGGGCAATGCCCTTCTGGTCTTGGGTGTGGGACTGGTCACGAAAAAATGCAAAGGAAACGGCGGACTGATTGCCGGCATGGCGGCAGGATCTGTCGTAAAGGCACTGTTCATGGGAATTGTGATCTCGCTGATTCTGATTCCGAACCTTCTGCCGGCACCGATGGAGGCAAAGATGGCAGTGTTCCAGACGACCTTTTCCGTGACGCAGCTTGTGACTTCCCTGATCGGAAGCGTGTATGCATTTATTCTCTGGATTCCGTTGAAAAAAGTGGTAAAATAGGGAAAAGAGACTCCGATGGCGGAGCGGGAGAAAAGATCCTGCTCCGCGTTTTTGTGTAATAGGAAACTTCGTTCCTATTACACAAAAATGCACCGCGGGGATGCGCACCTCGCGGTGAGGTAAATAATGCTTTGCATACCGCTCGGGCGCGCAAGTGTGCGGCGAGCGCACACCTTGTTCTTGATCTCTTCATTCCATATGGGTATGGGAAGATGACTAATGTATAACTTACAATCATGAGCGGCATAAGCGGCTGGAATAATCTTGACACTGAAAAAAGAAAGTATCATAATTGATTTCAAGAATTTTATATGTCGGGAAAGGAATGGTAGCATAATGGATATCAGATTTGTAAAAAGAGACGTATTAAAGGAGAAGCCGGATCAGAAACATCTCGGATTCGGCAAGTATATGACCGATTACATGTTCGTCATGGACTGGACGAAGGAAGACGGCTGGAAGGATGCGAGAATCGTGCCGGAAGGACCGATCAGTCTGGAGCCTGCCTGTGTGACGCTGCACTATGCGCAGGAGACATTTGAGGGTATGAAGGCATACCGCACGGCAGAGGGAAAGATCCAGCTGTTCCGTCCGGAGATGAATGCGAAGAGAATGATCAATTCCAACGCGAGACTCTGCATGCCGGAGTTCCCGGTGGATATGTTCGTAGAAGCGGTAAAAGCGCTGGTAAAGGTGGAGGCAGACTGGGTTCCGTCTGAGCCGGAGACCTCTCTTTATATCCGCCCGTTCATGTTCGCAACAGAGGCTGCGCTCGGCGTACATATGGCGTCCGCTTACAAATTCATGATTATCTGCTGCCCGGTAGGCGCTTACTATGCAGAGGGCATCAATCCGGTGAAGATTCTTGTCGAGGACGAGCTGGTGCGTGCAGTCAAGGGCGGTACCGGATTCACCAAGTGCGGCGGCAACTATGCAGGCTCCATCTTAGGACAGGTAAAGGCAGAAAAGCTTGGTTACTCCCAGGTACTCTGGCTGGACGGTGAGCACCGCAAATACGTCGAGGAAGTCGGTACAATGAACATCATGTTCAAGATCGCCGGTGAGATCTACACAGCACCGATCGAGGGTACGGTACTTCCGGGCGTTACCAGAGATTCCATGATTCATCTGTTGAGAGACTGGGGTTACAAGGTAAACGAGACCAGATTATCCGTCGATGACCTGATGAAGGCAGGACATGACGGAACCTTAGAGGAAGTATTCGGAACGGGTACCGCAGCCGTGATCTCTCCGGTTGGTGAACTCCGCTACAAGGATGATGTTGTCACGATCAACGATTTCAAGATCGGCGAGCTGACACAGAAGCTGTACGACACACTGACCGGTATCCAGTGGGGCAAGCTTCCGGATAAGTACGGCTGGACCGTTCCGGTAGAATAGGATTTATTCCGTATCGCGCTGTAGCTGTCCGGTCAGAGGAAGTCTTACGATTACGACGGCTCCGCCTGCCGGCGCATTACACAGAGTGATCGATCCGCCAAGTCCACGGGCAAGCTGGTCGGCGATGGAAAGTCCGAGACCGAAGTGGCTTTTATCATTCCGGTCGGCGGATTCCCTGTAAAAGGCTTCCGTGCCGTAGAGCAGGGCGTCTTCGCAGAAGCCGGGTCCCTCATCGGATACAGTGAGAAAGAGCGTGCTTTCTTTCTCGGGTGCATCCCTATAATCGCGGATGGAGGCATCTAAAGTGACCGTTCCTTTGTGCGGTGAGTAGCACACGGCATTGTCGAGCAGATTGTTTAAAATACGCCGCAGCGGATGTTCCGGCAGTGGCAGAACGGCTGGAAGAGTCTCGGTGGAAAAAAGAACATGCAGTTCTTTTTTCTGACCGAGACTTTTTGTATTCCCGAGCAGATCGTCGAAAAACGATGCCGTGTGAAGCTGCGCCTGAAAACGGCACTCTGCGGAACATGCAGCGGGATCATCCGTCTTTGCGAGCTCGATAATTCTAGCCAGATAATCCTGGATCTGTGCGGCGTTTTCCAGAATAAACCGGTTGCAGGATTGCTGCGTCTCATCGAGCGCTGTCTCGGATAAAAGCTCCGCGTTCCCGCGGACGATCGTAAGCGGCGTCTTGATGTCATGGGCGAGCGCGGAAAATTGACGTCTGCGCTGTTGCTGCATGTGCCACTGCTCTTTTAAGGAGGCGGAAAGTTCGGATTTCAGCGCGTCCAGAGAAGCGGCTACCTGGTTGAATTCGCAGATGGCAGTCGCCCGGATGGTAAAGTCGAGATTCTGATTGCGGATTTCGTCGGCAGCTTCCTGCAGATGAAAAAGTTCCCGCGACAGGTATTTTGCCTGCCGTGTGATGACGAGTACAAAAGCTGCAAGAAGCAGGAACAGCAGGAGAAACACTTCCAGCAGTTCAGCGCTCGGAAAGAGACGCCGGAGCGCGGGATTTGCAAAGGCAGACCGGAAATCATAAGTGAGCACCACAATCCGGGTGTCGGTCTGGCGTTTGACATAGGTTCGTCCGAGCATATTTGCGGAGAGGGAATTCTGCCCGGAAAGTGCGAGAAGATCTGCATTTTCGCGGATGGAACCGGACATGTCCGTTTCAAGAAGCTCTCCGGATGCGTCATAGATGGCGTAGCCGCAGGCGGATGGGATCCCGGAAGACACGATGTCCGTATGTGCGCCGATGGTGTGAAGGTAGGCAAGAGCCTCTTTTTCGGCGGCGTTCGCAGGCAGGATCAGACCCGTACCGACGGAGACGGTAATCTGGAGAAGCCACAGCAGGAACGCCAGAAGCACCGCGGCGACAAGCTTTAGTAAAAAGCGCACAAAAAATGTGCGCAGCCGGATTTCTTTTTTCTTTTTTTTCATGCGTTCCATCGATAACCGATCCCCCATACTGTCTGAATTGGCGCCATATTTACTGCGGCAAATTTTTTCCGGATATTTTTAATATGCTCTGTAATGGCAGACGCATCGCCTGTCTTGTCGTATCCTAAGACCGCTTCGTAGATCTGCTCCCTGGAAAATGTATGCCCGCGGTTTTTTGCGAGCAGAAGTGTGATCTCATACTCCGTCCTGGTAAAGGGGAGCGTGACACCGCCTGCTGCGACCTCGCGGGAGGCGAGCAGAAAGCGGATGCCCTGTATGGAGAGACAGTGGTGTTTTTCGCGCTGCTCCCGGCGCAGATGTGCGGCAACGCGCGCACGCAGTTCAACGATGGAGAAGGGCTTTTTGATATAGTCGTCCGCACCGACGGAAAAACCGTAGTCGACGTCCTCCTCCATGGTCTTTGCGGTCAGGAACAGAATCGGGCAGTCCGTGTCGTCGCGGATGGCGCTGCAGAGTTCGTAGCCGTCCGTCTGCGGCATCATGATGTCGAGAAGGATGAGATCATACTCTGCGAGGTGCGCCGCAAGATCCGCCGGTACATGCGGCATGCAGGTAATGGTATGCCCCTCCCGGCGGAGTGCATGTTCAATCAGCGCGAGGATGCCGGGATCATCGTCAATTGCGAGAATGTGAGCCATAAAAACCTCATTTCTATCAAGAACCCATTCCATAAAGGGTCAGGTACAAAAGGAACGAAAGTGCGTACAGCACGTAAATGTGCGTCGGATAAAACCAGTAGAACAGCTTTTTGGAGCCGTGTCCACGGGTTCCATTGTAACATAACATAGGGATAACGGCAAAAACTTCCAGCCACTCATAAGCATCGGTAAAAAAGAAAGAGGCAGAAGTTCCTGCGGGTATAAAAAGCAGCACGGGCAGGATGTCCCACGCAAGCACGAAAAGTGCAAAGGCACCTGCCTGCAATTTGCGGTGTCTGTGCGTCAGGTAGAGAATCACGCCGCCGAGCAGTGTGGCGGTGCCACCGTCGATGATCGCAGTGTGGCAGGGCAGGACACTGTACACCAGAAGGTTTAAGAGAAAATTGCCGTAGGGAATGCTAAAGGCTTCCGATACGGCGAACAGCCCGTACAGAAGAAAGGGCAGAAAGACCGGAATCAGGATGGCAGAAAGTCCCCGGATCCACTGTTTTTTCTGACACCGGTCGATGCCCCAAAGAACGACGAGCAGGACGGAAAAGGATGCAAGCATCTGATTCTGCGGGAAAAAGCCGTCCGGCCGGACGAGACCGGATGCAATATTATAGAAGGAAAACTGCACCAGTCCCATGAAAACGGCGATGGCGTAAATGCGCAGAAAATATTTTTTCCGGTCGTGCGTGTGAAGAAAACCCTCCACGATACAGAAGAGAAACAGCGGGGCGGCAAGCCTGCCGATCCACGAAAAGAACAGCGGGATCTTCCCTGTAAATGAGAAAAAATAGTGAATGTGGTCGAGGATCATGCATGCCATGGCAAAATATTTGAGCGCAAAGCCTGAGAGTCCCCGTTGTTTTGTGATTGTTGTCTGATTCATACGTCCTGGAATCCTCCTTGTTTACTTCTTGTGATAAGTTGTGATAAGATGTTCACAGAAACAGCATACAGGCAAATTATAAGGATTTTATAAGGAACGGAAAGGAAGTTATAAAATGACAAAGCAGGAAAAAGCAATCGAATTGCATGACAGAGGATGCAACTGTGCACAGGCGGTGGCGTGTGCGTTTGCGGAGGAGATCGGCGTGTCGGAAGAGACGCTGTTTGCGGCGGCGGAGGGATTCGGACTCGGCATGGGCGGCATGGAGGGAACCTGCGGAGCGGTCTCCGGTGCGGTAATGCTTGCGGGCTTCAAGAACAGCTGTGCCGATCCTAAGAACCCGAAGACCAAGGCGGCGACCTATCAGCTGACCAGGGAGATTACCAGACAGTTTGCCGAGAAGAACCATGCGCTCGTCTGTAAGGAATTGAAGGGTGTGGAAACCGGCGTGGTTTTGCGGAGCTGTCCGGACTGTATCCGCGATGCGGTTGCGATCGCGGAAAAGGTACTACAATGAACTATGACGAGTTCATCTTAGAAGTTCCTGTGGAACTTCCGGTACGCAAAAGGCGGAACACAACGATGATATAATAATAGGTATAAAGTCGAAGCAGAGCAGATGTCCCTGCGTGGAAGCGTTGTCTTTCACACAGGGACATTTGTATATTTGCACGAAACAGAACCGGTCAAAAACAGCCATCTGCAAAATATGCACAAGAAGAAAAAACGAAAAACCATAAAACTATACGAAACACACAAAAGAAACAGAAGTATTTTCAAGAAAAAGAGAAGAATATTGTATGTTCTTTACAGACCTCCATTGCTATAATGCATAATGTAACAAGGAGTTACGAATACAAAAAGGGAGGTTTTTCAGAGATGAAAAAGAAAGTAATCAGTTTAATCCTTGCAGCTACTATGGTTGCAACAATGGCAACAGGATGTGGAAGCTCTTCTGGCGAGACGACCACAACAGATAACGCAGCATCCACGACAACCGATGCAGCAGCACCGGCTACCGAGGCTTCCGATACGGCAGCAGCAGCAACAGAAGCAGCAGGCGGTGACTATGCAGACAAGAAAGTCGGCGTATGCATTTACCAGTTCTCCGATAACTTCATGACACTGTTCCGCACAGAGCTTGAGAATTATCTGGTAGAGCAGGGCTTCTCCAAAGACAATATCACAATCGTTGACGGAGCAAACGATCAGGCAACACAGACAGGTCAGATTGATAACTTCATTTCCGAGGGCGTAGATGTTCTCATTGTTAACCCGGTAAACTCTTCATCCGCAGCTACCATCACAGATAAGGTTGTAGCAGCAGATATCCCGCTCGTATACATCAACCGTGAGCCGGATGCAGAGGAAGAGCAGAGATGGGAAGACAACGGCTGGAATGTTACATACGTTGGATGTGACGCACGTCAGTCCGGTACTTTCCAGGGCGAGATGATCGTAGACCTTGGTCTTGACACAGTAGACTTAAACGGCGATGGAAAGATCCAGTACGTTATGGTAGAGGGTGATCCGGAGAACGTTGATGCTCAGTATCGTACCGAGTATTCCGTAAAGGCTCTTACCGATGCAGGTCTTGAGGTTGAATGCCTCTCCGATCAGGTTGGTAACTGGCAGCAGGATCAGGCACAGCAGATCGTAGCAAACGCTCTTGGACAGTACGGCGATAAAGTAGAAGTTGTATTCTGTAACAACGATGCAATGGCACTTGGCGCATTACAGGCAATTCAGTCTGCAGGACGTACCGTAGGTACCGATATCTTCTTAGTAGGTGTTGATGCATTATCCGAGGCTCTTGAGGATGTTGTAGCCGGAACCATGACAGGTACCGTATTCAATGATCACTTCTCACAGTCCCACGGTGCAGCTGATGCAGCAATCAACTTCATCAACGGTGAGACCAACGAGTATTACATTGGTTGTGACTATGTAAAGGTTACAAAAGACAATGCACAGGAAATCCTTGACATGGTAAAATAATTACTGCGCAGGATGATTGATAGCAGGTAAGCAGAAGGTGCGGGTGTTTTCGGGCATCCGCACCTGTCTTAAAGATATGAAATAGTTGTGTGACAGACCAGATTAGAAAAATTAGAAAACATCGACAATAACATCGACAGTACACAGATAACAACAGAATCTGTATCAATATAGAAGGAGGAGAAACATGGCTGAGTACAAACTGGAGCTAAAGGGTATCTGCAAATCGTTCCCAGGTGTTAAGCGCTTGACAATGTACAGCTTTCCCTTCGTCCCGGAACCGTCCATGCATTGATGGGTGAGAACGGAGCCGGCAAGTCTACCTTGATGAAATGTCTTTTCGGTATTTACAAGATGGACGCGGGAGAGGTTTATCTGGACGGGCAGAAGATTGAGGTCAACAACCCGGATGAAGCAATGAAATACGGCATCGCCATGGTACATCAGGAATTACAGCCTGTTCCGGCGAGAAGCGTGGCTGAGAACCTGTATCTGGGAAGATTCCCGACAAAGAATTACGGACCGCTCAAGGTGATTGATCACAAGAAGATGTATGCGGAGACGGAGAAGTGGCTGAAAGAGGTAAGGATGGATTTCGACCCGAAGGCACAGCTCGGCACACTTTCCATCGGTCAGATGCAGTCCGTGGAGATCGCAAAAGCGGTATCCCAGCAGGCGAAGGTCGTGATCTTTGATGAGCCGACCTCCTCTCTTTCCGATAATGAGGTAGAAGCACTCTTCCGTATCATGAATGACCTTCGTGATAAGGGTGTTGCAATGGTATACATATCCCACAAGATGGATGAGATCAAGCGTATCGCAGACGATATCACGATCATGCGGGACGGTACCTATGTAGGAACCTGGCCGGCGGCAGAGCTGACGACCGATCAGATCATCGCAAAGATGGTAGGACGTGAGCTCACAAACGTATATCCGGCGAAGGAGAATACACCGGGCGAGGTCATCATGGAGGTCAAGAACCTCTGCTCAATCCATGCAAATTCGTTCCAGAATGTCAGCTTTACGCTCCGCAAGGGCGAAATCTTAGGCTTTGGCGGACTGGTTGGAGCCCAGAGAACAGAGCTGATGGAAGGTATCTTCGGTATCCGCGGTATCGCATCCGGTGAGATCTATATGCATGGCAAGAAGTTAAAGATCAAGCATCCGATCGATGCGATGAACGCAGGAATCGGACTCATTACAGAGGACCGCCGAGGCAACGGTATCTTTGGATGTCTGTCCATCAAGGACAACGTTGGCGTCTCCATTTATAACAAGTACCTGAAAGCAGGATTCGTGCTGGATCATAAGAAGATGAACAAAGTTGTGGATGACAGCATCAAGAAGCTGTCCATCAAGACACCGAGCATGAACGAGCACATTTCAAACTTATCCGGTGGTAATCAGCAGAAGGTTATTATTTCCAGATGGCTTGCCAATGATCCGGATGTGCTGATCATGGATGAGCCGACAAGAGGTATCGATGTCGGTGCAAAGCATGAGATCTACGAGATCATGAATGAACTGGCGGCACAGGGTAAGGCAATCATCATGATTTCATCAGAAATGTCTGAGCTGCTTGGTATGGCAGACCGCATCTGTGTTATGTGTAACGGTAAGATTACTGGCGAGATCGACCAGCCGGAAGAGATGACACAGGCAATGGTTATGAACTTTGCAACGAGATTCTGATGAGATAGGAGGAGACGAAAATGACAAAGACAAATCAACAGAAAGTAAAAGATTTCTTAATCAACAACGGAGTTATCATCGTCATGTTCATCCTGGTAATCTATACCGGATTCACATCCGATAACTTCTTCACAAAGAACAACTTCATGAATATTCTGATGAATATGAGTTCACGACTCGTCATTGCACTTGGTATCGCAGGCTGTGTTATCACAGCAGGATGTGATCTTTCCGCAGGACGTATGATCGGTTTCGGTGCATGTATCTCCGGTATGCTGTTACAGCGTATGGATTATTCCGGAAAATTCTTCCCGGATATGCAGCCGCTCAACGTATTCGTCGTAGCACTGATTGCCATGCTGGTATGTGCGGCATTCGGTACGGTTACCGGATTTTTCATTGCTTACTTAAACGTTCCGCCTTTCATCGCCACACTGGCAATGATGGAGATCGTCTATGGTATCGGACTTATCGTAACCAATGCAACACCGCTCGGCGGCTATGTAGAGCAGTACACGAACGTATCTAACGGTAAGTTCCTCGGCATCAACTACCTGATCTGGATCGCAATTATTGTGGCGGCGATCACATGGTTCATTTTCAACATGACCCGTCACGGCAAGTACATGTATGCAATCGGTGGTAACCCACAGGCAGCAGAGGTTGCCGGTGTTCCGGTAAAAGCAACTCTGATCTTAATCTACATGAAAGCAGCAGCTATGTATGGTCTTGCAGGTTTCATGCTCGGTGCAAAAGCCGGCGGTGCATCCGTCCAGACCGGATATGGTTACGAGATGGAAGCAATCGCAGCTTGTACGATTGGTGGTGTATCTGTAACAGGTGGTCGTGGTAAAGTATCATCCGCAATTATCGGTGTTGCCGTATTCGAGCTGTTAAAGGTAGCTCTCCAGTACCTGGGTATGAATGCAAACGCACAGTACATTGCAATCGGTGTTGTTATCTTCATCGCAATCTCTCTGGATATCAGAAAGTATATAGCAAGAAAGTAAAAAGTATATTATAATGAATAGCGGCTGGGACATTAGAACCAGCCGCTATTTTAGATTTGAGAGTACAGGAGGATTTTTAAGGTGACGGTTGATACGATTATTGAGCAGGCGGGGATTCCGCTGCTTTTACTTGTGATCTGTGTGTATTATGCAATCCGGCTGATCGTTTTGCACGACAGTCAGGCGATCCGCGGGAAAAATAAGCCGCCGGTGAAGGACGAGGAAGCGTACTGCAAGGCGGGAGGAAAGCTGCTGCTGTTCTTCGGTGCGGCTACCTTTTTGATGGCGATTCTGGTGTTTGTGAATGTCTATGTGGCAGTGGCGGAAATCATAATCTGTACGGTGATTCTCGGCATTCTCTGGAAGCGGATGGAGGATCAGTACGGAGGTTGAATGAATGAGTGCGAGTGAAAAGGAGCGGGAGAATATGAGTTTGTATTCCGTTTTGCTGGTGGATGACGAGGAAGAGGTATTCCAGGTCATCATGAAAAAGCTGGACTGGGAAGGCATGGGCTTTCGCATTGCGGGCTATGCAAGAAACGGTGTGGAAGCGCTTGAGATGGCGGAGGAGCTTTCCGTGGATGTCGTCATGACGGACATTAAGATGCCCTATATGGATGGCCTTACGCTCTGCCGGAAGCTAAAGGAGCAGTACCAGAAGATCAAGGTCATTATTTTCTCCGGTTTTGATGAATTTGAGTATGCCAGGGAAGCGATCAAGATCGAGGCGGAAGAATACATTTTAAAGCCGATTAATGCCAACGAACTGCGCGAGGTCTTTGAGCGGATCAAGAACAATCTGGACAAGGAACTGGACGAAAAGCGCAATATTGACAAGCTTCGGGAATATTATCTGGAGAGTCTTCCGATGCTGCAGGAAAATTTCCTGACGTCGCTCATCGACGGACGGATTCCGGAGGACTCCATCGAGGAATATGCAAAAAACTGCAGCCTCACGCTAAAGGGTCCCTATTTTGTGGTGACCGTGCTGCACATCAGCACGACCAACCCGATGGAGGGGGCGCTTCCGATCGATCCGTTTCTGCTGGCGGTCTCCGTGAAAAAGCTGGCGGAGGAGCAGCTGGCAGCTTCTGAATATGACAGCAAGATCGTGACATATCTGGGGGATGGCATTGTGATTACCCAGCTGCCCACGGAGGAGGCGATCACGCGTTTTACCGACTGCATGGATAAGATCTGTAAGATGGCAAAGCGTGTCTGCAAGGCGAAGATCACGGCGGGAATCGGACATGTGTGCAGCGGTCCGGAAGAACTGCAGATGTCCTATCTCGGCGCGAAGAATGCCGTGTCCTACCGTGTGCTCTACGGCAATACCAGAGCCATCAATATTGCGGAGATCGACCCGCAGGAGAATGCCGATCTGCCGTGGGAGGAGCCCTTTATCCAGAAGATCATAAAAAGGTCAAGGTGGGAGAGGAACAGCCGCTTCTGGATGCGATTGCGGAATTTACGGAGAAGCTTGCGGGCAGCAAGATGTCACTGCAGCGGTACCGGATTCTCATTATGGAGCTGATCACGGAGCTGTCGCGTTTCGGGGCGAACAACCAGATCAACCTGGAGGATGTGTTCGGCGGCAACGGGGATGTGTATACACGCGCCATGCAGCTGGAGTCGACGGATGCACTCCGAGAATGGCTGTGTGAGAACTGTCTGAAATTACAAAAACAGGTGCAGAACGAGCGCCAGGATACGACGAAGTCCTTTGTATCGAAGGCATCGATTATGTGAAGGAGCATTATGCGGACACCGATCTTGGAATCGAGACGATCTGCGGATACCTCAATGTGAGCGCCGCCTATTTTTCCACGGTGTTCAAGAAAGAGACCGGGAAGACGTTCATCAACTATCTGACAGATTACCGGATGGAGGAGGCGGTGGAGCTGCTTCTGACACAGAACGAGAAGACTTACGTGATTGCGGAGAAAGTCGGATATACCGATCCGAACTATTTCAGCTATGTATTCAAAAAGCAGTTCGGCATGTCGCCGTCCAAGTATAAGACAAGCCGGATGGAAGCTGCGCAGGATGCATAGGGCGCATAGGGTGCAAAGAGGATGAGAGAAAGAGTAAAACAGTGGCGGCAGAAGGTCACTTCCTTCCTGGAAAAACACATCAAGCCGCAGTCCATTCAGATGACGATTGCATTGTCTTTTACGATTGTATCGGTCATCAGTATGGGTATTCTGGGGATTTCCCTGTACAACCGTTTTGTCAATAAAATGGAAGATATGACGACGCAGAGCGCGGAGCAGCTGCTGAACCAGACGGCAATCAATCTGGAGAGTTATCTGCGCAACATGCGGCGTATTTCCGACGCCATGTACTACAGCGTTATTAAGGACAAGGATCTGGCGACGGACTCGCTTGATGAGGAAATGAACCTTCTCTATGAGGCGAACAAGGACAATCTGATCAGCATCGCCTGCTATACCAACGACGGAAGACTGGTTGCTGCAGCGCCGGTTGCCACGGAGAAGAACAACCTCGACATCGTGGATCAGGAATGGTTTACGGAGGCGACGGGACAGATGGAGAACGTGCATTTTTCCACGCCGCATGTACAGAATTTGTTTGACGATCCGAGTTACCGCTATTACTGGGTCGTATCGCTAAGCCAGGCGGTGGAGCTGACAAGCGGCGGCAATTCGACACTTGGTGTGCTGCTTGTGGATATGAATTACAGCAGTATCGAGCAGCTTTTGACGAAGGCAAATACGGACAATGCGTCGGAGTATGTCTATCTGATGGACGGAAGCGGGGAACTGATCTATCACCCGAAGCAGAAGCTGATCTACACGGATCTGTTTTCGGAGAACAATCTTGTGGCGGCATCCTACGAGGATGGCAGCCACAAGGAGGAATATGACGGGGAAAAGCGCATTGTCACGGTCAAGACCATCAGTTACACCGGCTGGAAGATCGTGAGTGTGGTTCCGATGAGTTCTTTTGATATGGGAATCTCCGGGATGCGGATGTTCGTGATTCTTCTGATGTCGCTGTCCATGCTGATGATTATTCTTTTAAACCAGTTTGTCTCTGCCAATATCGCAAAGCCGTTAAAACGCCTGAACGATTCGGTGAAGGACTGGGAAGCGGGGAATATGAACCCAGATATCTATGTGGGCGGCTCGCTTGAGGTGGAGCATCTCGGAAAGACGCTGCGCTCTACGGTAGCGCAGATCCGGGAGCTCATGCATGATATTCTGGTGGAGCAGGAAGAAAAGCGGAAGAGCGAGCTGGACGCCTTGCAGTCGCAGATCAACCCGCACTTTTTATATAATACGCTGGACTCCATCGTCTGGATGATCGAGGGTGAGCGGTATGAGGACGCGGTGTTTATGGTGACGCAGCTTGCCAGCCTGTTCCGCATTTCCTTAAGCCGTGGAAAGACGATCATCTCCATGGAGGACGAATTAAAACATGCCAGAAATTATATGAATATCCAGAAGATCCGCTATAAGAATAAATTCACTGTGGAATTTCAGGTGGAGGATGCTATTTTAAGCTGCTGTACGGTAAAACTCGTGATCCAGCCTTTACTTGAGAATGCAATCTATTACGGCATGGAGTCCATGGACGGCGACGGTGAGATTACGGTTGTGGGATACCGGAAGGGAGACGATGTCTATGTTGAAGTGCGCGACAACGGACTTGGTATGCCGGATGAGATGGTAGATGCGCTCCTGACAGAGAACAACAGAGTGCGCAAGCACGGCTCCGGTGTGGGACTCATCAATGTACATAACCGGATCAGACTCCGCTTCGGGGAGCCGTATGGTCTTGAGATTGATAGCTGTCTGGATGAGGGGACGACCGTGCGGATTCACCTTCCGTACATTGCGTACTCACCGGAAAATACGGAACTGCTGGAGGGAGGAAGACTAAAACAGCTGAAGGGGGAACGGCAGGATGAAGAAAAATAGACTTTATTTTGGTATGTTGATCCTGATGCTGGTGGCGGTGATTATCTGGGCGTTTTACAATATGCTAAACGTCGGTAAGCAGGAGACGTCCTACCGCGTCTCCGTGGTTGTCGAGAACAGCAACAGCGACCGCTGGACTTCTCTCAGACAGGGACTTGAGCAGGCAGCGCGGGATTACAACATCAGTTTGAGCTTTGTGTCGACGGGGAGCTTTTCCACCGCAATGGAAGAGATGGATGTGGTCAAAAAGCAGGTCACAAATGGAGCCAACGGCATTATTCTGCAGATGAATACGGATCACGCCGGACAGGAGCTGGAGGATCTCTCCGGTCAGACGGCGGTGCTTCTGCTGGAGACGGACGTTGATCCGGAAGGGGTCTACGCGTTGGTGGCGCCGGATAATGAGGAGATGGGAGCAGCGCTCGCACAGGCGGTGCAGTCCGATTTCGGGGATGACCTTGCCGGCAAGCGCGTGGGAATTCTTGCGTGCAGCCAGAGCCAGCGCTCCATGCAGCAGCGTTATACGGGGGTATCGCAGGGATTGCGCGAGAGCGGTGCAGTCGTCGAGTGGAGCCTGGAAGGAAAGGCGGAGAGCATCAAGGACGCGTTCTATACGTTAGAGCAGGACAAACCGGTGGACATTCTGATTGCACTCGGCAATGACGAGACGGAGATGATGGTGGATTTTTTTGCCGGGGATGAGCTGGGCTGGAGACTTGACCGGTGCTCGCTGTACGGCGTGGGCAGTTCCGAGAAAAATGTATACTATCTGGACAAGGGCTGGATACAGACGCTCGTGGTTCCCAATGAATTCAATATGGGGTATCAGAGCATGGAGGCAATCGCAAAGCAGCTGATTTATCACATGGATACCACGAGAAGCAGCAAGGTCAATTATCTGGTGGTCGACCGGGAACATCTGTATGATGCGGATATCCAGAAAGTGCTGTTCCCGATTGTGCAGTAGCAGAGAGAAACAGGAGAAGTGAGGAAGGGTGTTATGTCACAGAGGATGCTAAGAGGAATGGCGGCCGGGCTTGGTGCGCTGGTGTCACTGGGAAGCATGGCGGGCTGCGGGACAGACGGCAGGTACAGAAAGTGACAAGCATTAAGATCGGCGTCACCGTATATGATCAGTATGACACATTTGTATCGCAGATGATGACGGATTTCAACGAATATGCGGCAGAGCAGGAAGAACAGACGGGCATTGCCATCAATGTGGAAGTCTACAATGCGGCCGGAAGCCAGTCGACGCAGAACAGTCAGGTCGAGGAAATGTTAGATGCCGGCTGCAATGTGATCTGTGTGAATCTGGTCGACCGGACAGAGCCGACAACGATCATCGATATGGCGGAAAAAAATAATGTGCCGGTCATTTTCTTCAACAGGGAACTGGTGGAGGAGGATCTGGAGCGCTGGGACAGGGTCTATTATGTCGGGGCGAAAGCATTCGAGTCCGGAATCATGCAGGGGGAGATTGCGGCGGATGCGTTCAAGGAGAATCCGGATGCTGATAAGAACGGTGACGGTGTCTTCCAGTATGTGGTGTTGGAGGGAGAAGCCGGGCATCAGGATGCGATCGTGCGCACCGAGTATGCGGTCTCAACGATTATAGACAACGGCGTGGAGGTGGAAAAGCTCGCGTACGGGATTGCGAACTGGAACCGGGCGCAGGCGCAGACCAAGATGACGCAGATGCTTGCGGAATATGACGGGGAGATCGAGCTTGTAATCGCCAACAATGATGATATGGCGCTCGGAGCCATCGATGCGTTGAAAACCTCGCATCTGAAGCGGGCGGACTGGCCGGTGGTGGTCGGAATTGACGGAACTGATGTGGGACTTGCCGCCGTGGCATCCGGCGAGATGGTGGGAACCGTCTACAACGACAAGGAAGGGCAGGCACAGGCAATGCTCGATCTTGCCTACGCGCTCTCCGTGGGGGATACGTTAGACGACCTCAATCTGGAGAACGGAAAATACATCAGACTTCCGTATTCTAAGGTAGGATCGAGAGACGTGAAGAATTATATGAAATAAAATACAGGAAAGTATAAGCAGAAAACAGCCGCACAGAGTGTGTAAAACATTCTGTGCGGCTGTTTTTTATGCTTGCAGATAGGTCTCGCCGTTCTCAATCATCTGGCAGAAAGTCTCGATCATGACTTTGCGGAACGGGGCAAACTCGTCCGCCAGATCAAAGAGAGCCGGATAATCCCTGGTCACCAGAAGGATCTCTGCGGCGAGCTTTTCCGCCACCTTGGCATCCTTGATCGGCACAAAACCAAAGAGCGTCGAACAGTAGGCTTTGCTCCCGGTGCAGGAGGAGATGAGTCCCCGCGCAAAATCCTGCCACTCTTCGATGAGAACCGCATCCGCGGATTCGGGAAGCAGATCATCCGGGGAGAGACAAAGATCCTTCATGTAAGTGAGCAGTTCTTTTTTCTGACGCTTTTTCTGGAAAAAAGAGACGCCTGCGGCTGCGGAAGCCTTGATCATGGTCCAGGCGCGGAAAAAACCATCCACAGTGCCGTCTTTTTTTTCGGAAAAAAAGCGCCGCTCGCAGAGCATTTCCCGGTAGGAATCTGCAGGAACGGCAAAGCCTTCTGCTTTTGCACGCTTAAGGTGTTCGCGCCGCAGTGCGCCGGTAGGAATGTCGTAGTAGCGCGCGGGCCAGTCTTTGGTGTAGTCGGTGGTGTCTTCTTTTTGGTTTTTCAGGAGCATGAATGAGGTTCCTTCTTTCACTGTTGTATGAGCTAAGTATAGCATACCCGGCGGCAAAACAGAATCCCCTCTGGACTTTTTTCACGTATCATAGTATAGTAAACACGTTGAACCTTGATAACTGCATAAGGGGAACGTTATATGTTCAGATACGCAATCTGATCTGTACCGTAATCCACAGAGATTCCCTAAGCGCCATGCACCTGCCCTGGCAGGTTAACGAGGAGAAAGGTGATCGAAAATTCGGCGGATGCCTTTCCGTACCGTTCCAGTGCGAGACACATCGGCAAATATGCGGGTGACTGCAAAACAAATACGATGTTTGATGGAACAGACTTTGATGGAATAGAAACAGAAGAGACCTGAATAAAAATATTGTTATATACAGATTGTAATAGAAATGGGGAAAACATATGTGTGGAATTATAGGTTATACAGGAAGTGAGGACGTAAGAGAAGTCCTTTTGATGCGCTGGAGCTGTTGGAGTACAGAGGGTACGACAGCGCCGGTATCGCCCTGCGCGACGAGGAGAGCGGGAAAACAGAAGTCCGCAAATGTGCCGGAAGAGTCAGTGATCTGCGGGCGATCTGCGCGTCGGAAAAAGTGGTGTCACAGTGCGGAATCGGTCATACGAGATGGGCGACGCATGGCGGTGTAAACGACTGCAATGCACACCCGCATCAAGTGGGAAAAGTCACGCTCGTACACAACGGCATCATTGAGAATTACAGGGAACTGATTGCGGATTACGACCTGGCAGATACACTGAAGTCCGAGACGGACAGCGAGGTGGTGGCAGCGCTTTTGAACCGGTTCTATGAAGGGAATCCGGAGGAAGCGATCAAGAAGACCGTCTCGAAGCTGAAGGGAACATTTGCGCTTGTCATTTTATTTGAAGATCAGAAGGATGTGATCTATTCAACGCGCAATGTCAGCCCGATCGTGGCGACGATCTGTAAGGAAGGCGCGATGCTTGCCAGTGATCTGACGGCGCTCTGCCGTTTTACGAACCGTTATTTTGTCGTGCCGGAGTATCATATCTTAAAGCTGTCCGCTGACAAACTGACACTGACGGATTTTGACGGCAATGAGGTGCTGCCAAAGTATCTGACCGTGGACTGGGAATTAAACAGCGCCGGGAAGAACGGTTATCCGTTCTATATGGAAAAAGAGATTATGGAGCAGCCGGAAGCCATCGAGAATACCATCAGGAACCGTATCGTCGGAGGTATGCCGGATTTTACAGCAGACGGCGTGCCGGACACTCTTTTTACAGAGTGCGAGCATATCTGCATCGTAGCGTGCGGAACCGCAATGCACGCGGGACTGGTGGCACAGGCGCTCGTCAAGTCCATTCTTCACATGCACATTGAGGTGCAGATGGCTTCCGAGTTCATGTATTCGGATCCGGTCATCGACGAGAAGACGCTTGTGATTGCCGTGTCGCAGTCCGGTGAGACGATCGATACGTTAGAGGCGATGAAGTATGCGAAGAACCGCGGGGCAAAGTGTCTTGCGATCATCAACGTCAAGGGTTCCTCCATTGCAAGAGAGAGCGACTATGTGCTCTACACCAATGCGGGACCGGAGATCGCGGTGGCAAGTACCAAGGCGTACACGACACAGCTTGCGGTATTTTATCTGATCGTGGCGCGTATGGCGCACAGCAGAGGTGTCTTCGACGACGCGCAGACCCAGAGCTTTGTGCGGGAGCTGCAGCGGACACCGGAGGTCATGAAGAAGGTGCTGGAGCGCCGCAGGGATATCCATGTGGTTGCCAAAAAGGTGCTCGGCGCTAAGGATTTGTTCATGATTGGAAGAGGACTGGATTATTCGATTCTTCTGGAGGGATCGCTGAAGTTAAAGGAGGTATCCTACATCCACTCGGAGGCGTACGCATCCGGAGAATTAAAGCACGGTCCGATCGCGCTGATCACGCAGGATACGCCGGTGGTGGCAACGGTGACGCAGGAAAAACTGATGTCCAAGGAACTTTCCAACATTAAGGAGGTAAAGTCCAGAGGAGCGGACGTTGTCGTTTTTATCAAGGAAAGCATTGCGGGAGATTTAGCGAAGGAGTACGAGATTTTCACGCTGCCGGATATGCAGGATGAGTTCATGGTGCTGCCGGCATCGGTGGCATTGCAGCTTCTCGCTTACTATGTGTCCTCCGATAAGGGATTCGATGTAGATAAGCCAAGAAATCTGGCAAAGGTTGTTACCGTAGAATAAAGCAGAAGATCTGTGGAAGGTGTGGATGAGACGCGCGTGTCTTAGCATATAACGGAAGGAAAAGGGATTGCCGCTTGAAGCAGGCAGTCCCTTTTTTGATGTGCGAGGGAATATGATAAGAAGTACATCCTGCCGATTTCTGAGGGAAATGCAGATGGAATATTCGTTGGAGAAAAATGTGAGCATTTCTTCCGGTTGAATGTTTGCATCGAATTCCGTGTCTCTTCCATGTTTGGACAATCCGACGGGGCATGTCCGACACACCGGAGACAATGGGCGGACTTTCTGGTGTCCCTAATGGCACCTCTTCACAGACAATATAAAACCGCGCGAACCGAACTCGCCGGCATCTGCTATTGAAAATAGGGCAGATGCCGCCTCAGACAGCGGCTTCGCGCGGTTATGTTTTGTTCAGAGGTGCCAATAAGGGACACACACAAAAGTCCTACAAATTGTCTTCCGGGATGCGGACATGACCCGCGGAGTGCTCCAAACTTGGAAAAACACGGATCATCGAAGATGCAAACATTCGGCTGGTTAGAAATGCCACATTTTTTGAACCGAATTTCCAGATGCATTCCCTCAGAAATCGATAGGCATGATCTTCCCATTCTATTCCTCGTCGTGCAAAAGGGGTTGGCTGCTCAAAGTGACAATCCGTTTTTTTGCGGCAGGATTCGGCAGGGCGGATGCGCACATTTCCGCTGGCACCGGCATATGATAATACGAAAAGAATCGATGAGGTTGTTATGCCAGACATCAGATATGCACAGAACGAGAATGTGGATCGCGGAGATCTCAGGATGCAGGTCATCGAGCGGGGAACCAGTACACCGATCGACGATGCGAAAATATCGATCTCCTATTCCGGAGATCCCGACAGCACGGTCGAGGAGGTGAACACGGATGCTTCCGGAATGTCCGAAACACTTACGCTTGATACGCCTCCGCTTGAACTGTCAATGCAGCCGAGCGAGGTGCAGCCTTACGCGGAGTATACCATTCAGGTCACTGCAAAAGGATATCGTCCGATCAATATCTCCGGCATTGAGGTCTTTTCGGATCAGCTGTCGCTGCAGGAAATCCGGATGGACGCCGAGAAAGCCACCGAAAGCATGACCGATAACATTGTCATTCCTGCACATACCCTTTTTGCGGAATATCCGCCCAAGATCGCGGAAGCCGAGATCAAACCCGTCACGGAAACCGGAGAGATCGTTTTAAGCCGTGTGGTGATCCCGGAATATGTGATTGTACATGACGGCGCTCCGAGTGACCCGACAGCCAGAGACTACTATGTCCGTTATCGGGATTACATCAAAAACGTTGCCTCCAGCGAGATCTATTCGACCTGGCCGGACGCGACGATCCGGGCGAATGTTCTTGCCATCATGTCGTTTACGCTCAATCGTGTATACACGGAGTGGTAGGTAGGCAAATAGTTTCAAGTAAAGTCTTGGAGAGAAAAAGTAAGTACTTCTGTAGAGAACTGGTGGTTTATCCGGAGAAAAGGAAGTATAGGACAAGCAGGCAGTATTATAGAATTGCAGGCTTGTATAATAGTTAGAAACTTGGAATAAATTGTTATAGATTTTTCTGAAAATAGCACTTATAATAAAATTGAACACAGATTCACGAAGGGAGCTGGTTTTCATATGAGTATAGCAGAGTTAACAAACAAAATTGAGAATTTGTCAGCAGAGGATTATAATATGGTAATCATGCTTGTAAACAGACTGTCCGAGAAATCAGAAGCGAGTGAACTAAAAAGGTTGAGTGAGGACGAGTTGGTAGAAGAGTTGTCTGAATCAATCAGAAAAAGTGACATGGGAGCAACAAAGTCAGCACGAGCAGTATCGAAGAGCATGAGGGAGAAGTATGCAGTTTAATGTAGAACTTTCAGAATTAGCAGAAACTCAATATGATAATATTTTATCATATATTTCTAACGTATTAAAAAATCAACAGGCATTGAAAAAATGTAATAAATGATTTTGATGATACGATTGAGAAATTAGAGAAGATGGCAGACAGCTTTGGATATTGTAACAGTAAACGATTGAAAGAAATGGGATTGCATAAAATTAAATTTGTTAAGCATAGATATCTGTTTGTTTATCGTATCATTGATAAAAAAGTAATCATTGAAGGCATGTACCATGAGTTACAGGACTACGAAAATTCAATTATCTAAATTATGAAGGCGCACAGTAAAATGTGGCTTTTTTTATATTTCTCTACAACATCACTAATCCCATATCAAAATCCTTGGCTATTACCACCACTGACACCACACTTTCCACGCGTTATTGTATTAAATGTAAGGAGGGCAGTAAAAAAGAAAAGCCCGAAACAAGATAATAAATGCGAAGCGCAGGAGGAAAACAATATGTGTAGAAAATTAGTAGTAACAAATGAAATCTTTTTAGGAGCAAGAGCTATCTGTTATGAAGCGTACAGCTTGCCAAAGGGAGAAGTTTGTAGAGTTGACAGAAAAGCAGATTAAGGACACTTTAAAAGGCCTTACAACAGATGAGGTTTTATGGTTTGAGATTATCAGAAGCAGGAGAGTTGGAACTTGATACAGATGGCTTTTTCACAACAAACATGATGAAAAAGATTCATACAAATACATTAGTTCCAATGGTCGAGGATGATTGTTTAGCAAACCTTTTCTATATTGTGATTGGAACACATAAAGATAAAGCGAATACAATGTATGATGTAATTTCATCACGCTATGAACGAACCAGTTTTACAGAGGAAAAAGTGAGAAGATTCAAGAAGTACCGCTTTATAGCGGACCAGTAAAAATGCTTGTGACACCGCCCTTTGGGGCGAGCAGTAACATAGCCCTTTGGAGGGCTTATAGCAAACCACCAGTTGAACTGGTGGTTGCTGACTTAGATAAGAGATAAATTTATTTATTGGAGGTTTTAGAGATGAAGTGTAAGATTTTAGTAACAGCAGTTATGATGAATAATAAAACAGTAGTAACAAGCTTAGAAACATCAAACAGAAAAATAGCTCAAAAAGACTTAAGTAGATTATACCAGAAAATTAATGAGAGAATCCCATGGCAATATGTTCTACATACAAAAGTAATACTACAGTTAACAAATAAGGGAAGGGTACTTTACGAGGTATCAGATGTGGTTTACAGTATTGAAGATTTAATTGCATGTATAACGAATTATGTAATGATATCTGATTATGAATTTCACATGAGAAATAGTAATTAGTATCAACGATAAAAATATATAGCAATAATCTATAGAAGAAAATGAGGTATCAAGTAGCATTTTGAATTGAGCAGTGACTGATAAAGTGGTATAATTCTAGGGTAAAAAGTTTTATAGATTTTGGAATGCATACTGGAGGTCTAGTTTTGCTAAAGGATAATGATATACGAGTGACATTAATTGATGAATTGAATAGAATAAATGCTCAACATGACTATAGGATAATAGAGAACTGGCTGTATGCGATGGAGAAGCGAGAGTTGATGTGGCGGTTGCAAATGGAAGATTATGTGGATATGAGATAAAGAGTGATGCAGACACCCTAGAACGTCTTGCATTACAACAGAAATGTTATGATAAGACGTTTGATATGGTTTCCATAGTGGTAGGAGAGAAATTTAAAGACCGGATTGAAGAACATGTACCTAATTATTGGGGAATTTACATTGTAAGTGAATTTCATGGTAAATGTAAGATTAAAAGGAAGCGCACTGCTAAAGTAAATAAGAATATAGAAGCTATTTCTTTGCTAGAATTACTTTGGAAAGAAGAACTTATTATGTTATTAAGAAATGCAGGGATAAAAGGAATATCCGGAAAAAACAGAAGATTATTACGACAAATAGCAATGGATAAATTTACTTTAAAACAAATAAGGGATTATACACGTGAAACTATTAAAAGCAGAGAAAATTGGAGAGATTAGAAACAATGTTGTTCTAATCTCTCCAATTATTTACATCAACGAGACAATTAATGTAATGTGATGATTGAAACTGTGTCCGACCCAATTTGTGAGGTTACCACTCTTGGTGTTTGTTCCATTGGCTGTAGTGGCGATGATTTTATCACCATAGGAGAAATTCTCACCAGAGTATTGAGGATGGTTCACCAAAGCCTGCAGCCAGCCATAACATTTGCTAATTCTAGGCCACCCTTTTTAGTGAAAGACCTTTAACAACCAGGTACTTGTCAGCAGTAGAATATTTAATTTTAAAATTAGGAACCATGTAAGGTGCAAATGTGGTTTCATTTAAGTTCATGGAACCATAATCAGCATATACATAATTAAATCCGAATTTACTTTCTAAATCTAAAGATATTTTGTGAATTGAAACTTCATGACGCTTAAATTCGTTCACTACGTCTGAACGAAGATTTGAAACATCTTTAGGGAAAGAACAACTTGCAATAATGATACGCCTATAATCGGATATATTAGGGATAGCAGAGATTGCTGTTGTTAATACCGCTTTTTTGGATATATGTCCTCTTCAATATATTTTAAGTCAATTAGTAAATCTGTATTTTGAGGGGTAATCCATGATTTTTCTACGTAATCACTAAGTGATTGATTTAATAATTCAAAGCTGTTTCCACTTATACGCAGACATATACCGTTAGAAGTTGTTAGAGCCGTGTTATTACTTATATTGATTTCATCGGTAATATCGAAAGCAGGTATGGCTTTTGGATGATTTATACCCTTAAATAAATCTTTATATATTTCAGATATTTGCTCTGGGCTATCAGCACTAGCATACCAATCATCTGATAAGTACAAGTAAAATGGCTTGTTTGTCCAGCTTACATTGAAAGAAGAGATTAGCTTTGATAACTTCTTTTCAGCAGCTTCATCAGTAGACGAATCAGTAGGAGGTGAAACTTCTACAAAAGGAACAATTTGTCTTGAAACATCTGGAGAAAGATGTTCAAGACAATTTTTCTCTCCGGTTTTCCATCTTAAAATAGGGGTATACTTTATGTCCATATAGATACCTCCCTTATGCAGTGTGTGCTTCTCGACAGCAGTGAACGCAACCATCAGCATTGGAATAGCCTTGGGATTTTGCTTTTGCCACAGCCGCTATAGCATCATTAAAATAACCAAGATAAGTACGATTTGTAGGTGATGGTAAATATTTACAATCCTCTGTGTGAACTTCGTTGTTGCCATTAGGGTTTGATGTATTGTTGTTAATATAATAATGTTTCATTTTTACCTCGTTGCGTAAAAACGCATGAATCTTAGTTTGTAGTTACTGTTATATTCAAAAACTAAGTCAAAAGAGCAGTTATTGTCAATTTCAGCTCCTTTCCATAAGTGGTTTGTGCCAAAAATCATTGACTAACGCTCTCAAAAAAAAGGTATGATAAGACTGTCGAGGAATTAACAACCTAATTCAAGAGGATGTTGATTTTTGAAAAGGTCTTGAAGGCATTTAAGTGCTATCAAGGTCTTTTTTCTTTTGAATTAGTTAATTTTCAGAAAAAAAGACTATCAATTAAATCGGATAGGGTTTCTTCATTATTTGCGTTTTCTGTTTTTCTAATATTTACAATGCTTTCTAAACGTGCTCCCACTTTTTATTTATTTTAAGTGCAGTTTCTAGCTTCTCTAAAGAACCTTCATCTGCAGTAGCCAAGAGAAGTTTGGTTGCTGTCATTTATTTTTGAACTGCTTTATCAAAAGTAAGAGAAGAAAATAAGTTATGGAAGTCTTCAGCCTTGGCATGTTCTCTATTACTATCTTTTTTCAATTTCTTTTTGACGTTTTGCGTTATTCACAAGCATTTGCCGAACTGTGTCGTTAAGTTCTTCCTCATAGAAAAATTCAGGACCAATTCCATAAAAAGAGAGATAGCTTTTCTAGACTAGAGTTAGAGGCTTTTCTATCTTCTTGATTTTCCCAGTTAGAAATTGTTGCACGATTAACATTAATTGCTTTAGCTATTTCATCTTGGGTAATCCCATAAATTTCTCGGATATTTTTTAAATTATTCATATGTATAACCTTCCTTTTAACATAAAATAACAAAGACGGACAAAAATGTCAATATAAAATGTTACAAAAAGTAAATATAACAAAACACGACATAACGTAACGTTACATATAGCGATTTGCAAAATAATAATCGTTATTATCTGTTTATATCTCCAAACTGAAAGTATAAATTTTAACCTATTACGAAAAAGTATAGAAATTGTGAGGAAATCCTAAAAAATAGCCTATTTTCAAGATAATAGAAAAATATAATTTTTAATGTTGGTTAAATTTGCGCAGGGCATGAAAAGAGAGGTGTCAGTACATAATGGGAAAGATATATGGTTACTGTAGGATTTCAACAACAATATCTACAGGTGGAAACCTTTGTGTGTCAAGATTGCTATGCAACACTCGGACAATATTCAATAACAACATACAAAATATCAGCTAATCAGTCAAAAGCAGTGTTAGATGCATCAACATATTTTAAGGGTTTGTCAAGTAAAGTGTGTAAGTTTTTTTTTACACCTCTTTACGCAATTTAGTGCGGTATAGAGTGCTGACCGAAATTCCGGTCATGGTGGAGACCTGTTTGTAGGAATTGGTCTCTAAGAGAAGCATTGCATGCTCCAATTATTCCCGTTTGTATTTTGGGGGACGACCACCGTAGTGACCAGAGAGGCGTCGCCCCTCCTGTGTGCGTTCCACAATCATGTCTCGCTCGAACTCTGCAAACGCAAGGAGAATACTGCGAATCAGTTTTCCAGTCGGGGTATTATCCATAAGCCCCAGTATAACAACAAACACCCCAGCACCAACAGTAAGCACAGAAGCAACCCAACCAGTACAACAGCCACAGCCAGACAAGTCAGCACGCTTCAAAGAAAAAGCCGAGAACCAAGCATCAAAGGTGATGGCAGAGATAGAGAAGCTGCAAAAACTCTCAAACAAGAAGTACTACACTTACGCAACGGAACAAATCAATGAGTTATTTGGAGCGATCCAGACTGCACTTGATGAAACCAAGGCAACATTCACAACAACCAATGCAGAAAAGAAGAAATTGTTTACCTTTTCTGCATAGACAGTAAGGCAACAAAACAACCTATCTGGCAGAGTAATCTGCCAGATACACAGAACATTATAAGGAAGGAGGAGGTTTTTAAGGTGGAGAGATTAAAGCACGTAACGATTTATCATACTCAGATAAATACTTGGAACAGTATTTATCATGGAAGGACAATGGAAAGAATATCAATCTACAGATAGTCATAAAGATGTAAAAAAAGCAAGATAAGAGAACAAAACAATATGCAGAATATGGAAACATATTCACAAGAGATAGTGCAGGGAAATAAAAAGGTGCAAATCACCTTAGAATTTCCATATACTGTAGACCCTAGGGATGCAGACCGATTTGAGCATATGCTAAAAGAAGTTTATTTAAACAAAATTCAAAAAGGGTCTTTACAAAGGAGTTTACAAGCGGTATCATTCCCAACCCCAAAAGGGAAAAGGAGGAATGAGCCATGAGTAAAAGAGTAAGAACATTACTTAGAGTATCATCGAGACAGCAGTTGCATGATGATGACATACCAATTCAGCGTGCAGAAGCGGAGCAGTTTATTGCAAAAACATCCAGATTGGGTGTTTGACAAAGAATACCTTGAAAAAGGAGTATCAGCCTACCACAATGGAGTGGACGATAGAGAGGTACTTCAAGAAATCATGCAGGATGCAAAGCAGGGAGAGTTTGAAATTCTGCTTACCTATATGTCTGATAGAATCGGCAGGCAGGAAGAATACAGTTTCTATGTGGCAGAACTTAACCGCATGGGAATTGAAGTCTGGACGATTAAGGATGGACAGTTAAAAACAGAAGAACATATTGATAAGCTACTCAACTATATACGATTCTGGCAGAACGAGGGCGAATCCAAGAAAACTGGTATGCGAGTCCATGATACCATGGTGGAAATGGTAAAGGATGGAAGGTTTGTAGGTGGAAAAGCTCCCTATGGTTACAAATTAGTCTTGTCTGGAGAGATAAGCAATCATGGAAGAGCATTACATAAGTTAGTGATTGTGCCAGGGCAGGCTGAAATAGTCAGAGAGATTTTGACTATGCAGTGAATCAAGGAATGGGATTCCAGAAGATAGCAAAAACACTGAATGAAAAGGGGGTGCCAGCACCTGTATTAGAACAATGGAAAAATGGAACAGTACGAAGCATTCTTACAAATCCTATTTACATGGGGGTCGTAGCATACAACAGAAGAAAAATGGTCATGCAAACAGTACACGCTTAGACAGAAAAGAATGGACTTATGCCAGAGAGCAGAATCCAGAGATTGCAATCGTATCACAGGAACTGTGGGAGAGCGCAGGAAATCAGAGAAGCCAGAAAGAATAAAATCAATGCTGCAAGGCAGGCTACAAATGACTTGTATATGGAGCAATATAATGTACCATTCTCTACAAGGGGCAGACTTGCACTTACAGGCATGGTTTATTGTGGGTACTGTGGAAAGAGATTAAAAAACACTGGCTATGCAAACCACTGGACTTGCAAGAAAACAGGGAGAAAAAGTCTCCTATGTAGGGCGTTATGGATGTCCAAATGGGTGTAAGCCTAAAAGCACTTATTTACAGGAATATTTAGAAAGCATAGTATTTGCAACAGTAGACGCATACCTTGAGAATTTAAAAGAAAATAGATATCTCTAAGGAATTGGAAGATATGCAGGCACAGCAGACAAAGGACATTAAGCGTGAAATCAAGGACTTAGAAAAGACAATAAAAAGTCTTACAGCAGATATAGAAACACTGGAAGAAAAATTACCCGAAGCAATTCGAGGAGAATTTGCATTCAGCGTTGATAAATTATCTGCTATAATATCTGATAAAGAGACTTCAAAAAGGAAATAGAAGCAAACAAAATCAGATTGCAAAAGCAGTTGGATGAGGTGTCTGTACAATCTAATGAATTACTGGCTTATGTGGACGCAATGCCAAAATGGAGTGAGATTTTTAAAGATTCAGATATACAGACCAAACAGATGATACTGTCAACTCTGATAGACAAAATCATAGTAAAAGATGATGATATTACAATAAAATTCAAGATTCGTCTTGATGATTTTTTGGACGAAAAATTACTTGAAAACGATAGCCCCGATGTACCGCAACAAAGGCTACAGCTTTACGATCACGTCCTCCACGGCATACGACCAGAAATTCATGTACGGGCGCAACATTTACCAGAGCATCTCGGATGTGGTGGATGAGATGTTCCAGAACTATCTCTCCAGACCGAATGTCAGACAGCCGATCTTAACACAGTATTGCGACGGGCAGCGCGTGACCTGCAGCAACTGGCTGAGCCAGTGGGGCAGCAAGTATCTCGGCGATCAGAATTATGAGACGATTGAGATTCTGCGCTACTATTACGGCAATAACATGTTCATCAACACGGCGGAGGAGGTCTCGGGCATCCCGGCGTCCTGGCCGAGAGTCGATCTGTCGGTCGGATCGACGGGAGAAAAGGTCCGGCAGATTCAGGAACAGCTGGCGCGCATCTCGCGTTCCTACCCGGCCATTCCGACGATTACGCCGGACGGAATCTACGGGCCGGCAACCAGGGAGGCGGTGGAGCGTTTCCAGAGTATCTTCGGACTTCCGGTCACGGGAGTGATCGACTTTCGAACCTGGTACCGTATTTCCGAGATTTATGTCGCGGTTACGCGCATTGCGGAGCTGGTTTAGAGGTTGGTTTTTTCCCCGGTTTGTGATAGAATAAGTTACAAACTGGGGACTTTTTTTGGAGAATTTTATGGCGAATTACAGGATGACAATACAGTATGACGGCACGCGCTACAGCGGATGGCAGAGCCAGCATGCGACGGACGCGACGATCCAGGGCAAGCTTGAGACTGTTCTGACACGGATGACGGGACAGCAGGTGGATGTCATAGGTTCCGGGAGAACCGATGCAGGAGTGCATGCCATCGGGCAGGTTGCCAATTTTCATCTTAAGCAGCCGCGCAATACGGGGGGAGCTGCTGGATGGATTGAACCGCTACCTTCCAGAGGATATTGCCGTAAGCAGCCTGACAGAGGTGGACGGGCGGTTTCACAGCCGCTATCAGGCAGTGTGCAAAACCTACCGCTACCGGATTCATACGGGCGCGGTGCCGGATGTTTTTGCGCGCAGGTATGTGTATGATTACAGGATTCCGCTTGATGTGGAAAGGATGCGGGAGGCGGCGGGACTTCTTCTGGGGGAGCATGATTTTAAGTCGTTCTGCGGCAATACAAGAATGAAAAAGTCCACAGTGCGGACGCTTTATGAAATTCGTGTGGAGGAACACGAATCGGAGATAGATCTTTTTTTCACGGGGAACGGTTTTTTACAGAATATGGTGCGGATTCTGACGGGGACACTGATTGAGGTGGGAGACGGCAGAAGAGAGCCGGGGAGTATGACGGACGTGCTTGCCAGGAGGGACAGACAGGCGGCGGGCTACACGGCACCGGCGCTGGGGCTGGCGCTTCTCTCCGTGGAATACGAAGGCGACGGGCAGAATACGATGGAACAGGCATAAGTGAAGATGGAAAAGTGGTATGAAATAAAAAAAGGCGCCGATTTTCAGGCGATTGCAGAACGGTTTGGCATCAGTCCCGTGACAGCGCGGCTGATCCGCAACCGCGGGGTGATCGGTGATGCGGCGATTGATAAATATCTGAACGGCACATGCAGGGATCTGTATGATCCGCATCTGCTTTATGAGTCAGAGATGCTGATCCGTATCCTGGCTGAAAAGATAAGGCAGGGAAGACAGATCCGGATCATTGGAGATTACGACATCGACGGCGTGATGTCTACCTATATCCTGTATCAGGGGATCACACGATGCGGCGGCAGTGTGTCCTGCGCGATTCCCGACCGCATGCGTGACGGCTACGGCATCAACGAGCATCTGATCGATGCGGCGTATGAGGAGGGGATGGACACGATCATCACCTGCGACAACGGTATTGCGGCCATCAATGAGATTGCGCATGCGAAAGAGCTGGGGATGACGGTTCTGGTGACGGATCACCATGAGATTCCCTATGTGGAGGAGCAGGGAGTGCGGCGGTATCTACGGAGCGCGGCGGATGCCATTGTCAACCCGAAGCAGCAGGAGTGTTCCTATCCGTACAAAGGGCTCTGCGGGGCGACGGTGGCGTGGAAGATTATACAGCTGCTTTACGAGAAGTTTTGTATTGACGCGGAGGAGGCATTCGCGTTTCTGGAATTTGTGGCGTTTGCGACAGTGGGCGATGTCATGGAACTGACGGATGAGAACCGGATTCTGGTGCGGGAGGGATTAAAGCGGCTGCACCGGACAGCGAACCTTGGCATGCGCGCCTTGATTTTACAGAATCAGCTGACGCCGGAACAGATCACATCGTACCATATCGGATTTGTGCTTGGTCCCTGCGTCAACGCCAGCGGGCGGCTGGAGACAGCCAAAATTGCGCTGAATCTTTTCTTGCAAAAAAACGAGATTGATGCAGGAAAAATTGCAAAAGAACTCGTGGAGCTGAACGCGCAGCGCAAAAGCATGACGGCGGACGGCGTGGAACTGGCAAAACAGATTGTGAACGAGGGTGCTGCGGGCGAGAAGGTGCTGGTGATCTATTTGCCTGGGGTGCATGAAAGCCTGGCGGGGATCATTGCGGGGAGAATCCGGGAGTCCTACCACAAGCCGGTATTTGTTCTGACGGACGGCGAGGAAGGGGTGAAGGGGTCCGGCAGATCCACGGAAGCGTACTCGATGTATGACGAGATGTGCAAGTGCCGGGAATGTTTTTCAAAATTCGGCGGACATCCGATGGCGGCGGGGCTGTCGCTGCGCGAAGATGTGGCGGTATTCCGCGGCAAAATAAATGCCTGCTGTGAATTGACAGAAGAAGATTTTATACCTAAGATAAGGATAGATATGGCAATGCCTGCCGCGTATCCGACGATCGGGCTGATCCGGGAGCTGGCGCGCTTAGAGCCGTTTGGAAATGGCAACAGTAAGCCACAGTTCGCGGACAGGGAGCTTGCGCTTCTGCGGGCGTCTGTGGTGGGCAGGAACCAGAATGTGTTGAAGCTGTCCCTTATGACGGCGGCGGGAGAACATGTCTCTGCGGTCTATTTTGGGGATGTGGAGGCATGGAAGCAGTATTACAGCGAAAAATACGGGCAGACGGAGGTGGACGCTGCGCTTCGCGGAAGGGCGAATGCCATCCGGATGTCGGTGATTTACTATCCGGAAATCAATGTATATCAGGGAATGGAGAGTGTCCAGCTCATCATTCGCAACTATAAATAGAACGTGGCGGGTGGACAGAAGGAGTAGCTATGTTTAGTGGAAAGAGAGAAAAGGCTTTATTAGAAGAGGAACTTGCGGCATTAAGGGAGACGGAGAAGCGCGAGAGGGAGCTGCTCCATAAGATCGCAGGACAGAAGGATACCGCGGAGGAACAGTTTGCACGCATGACAGCCTCGCGTGCACAGATGGAAAAAGAGATCGAAGAGATCGAACAGCAGATGCAGCAGAACGGGGAGTTGTCGGAGAACGGCGCGCAGGCGGCGGGAGAACTTCACAATACGTTGATCACAATGAATAACGGAATCGCGACGTTCGACGCCAACCACAGCGTTTTTATGGAGCAGGTGAAGGGGCAGAATGAAAAGGTCGTCGAGATCGTGGAGAACAACAAGCACTTTACGACGCCGATGAAGCATATCTCGGAGGCTCCGCAGGCGCTTCGCGAGATGCGCCAGGCACTTGGTGAGAGGGCAGAGCGCATGGAGGAACTGTCGAAAACGATGGGGGTGCTGGCGCTCAATTCTGCGATCGAAGCAGGAAGAATGGGGGAGAGCGGAACCCGGTTTGTGACGGCGGCAGAGCAGGTGCGTGCATATGCGGACGATTATGAGCAGGAGGCGCTGGCGTTAAAAGACCAGCTTGGGGAGGCGGAAGAACGGATCGCGTCTCTGGAGGAGCAGGTACACCACTTAAACGAGCTGCTCAAGGAGAATAATATTTCCATGGGAAAGCTTTACCGCGACTGTGCGCAGAATATGGCGGCTTATGAGACCGGACAGATCGGGCTGAGGGGGCTGATCCAGGATACGGCGGTCGCGAGAGCAGATGTGCTGCAGCAGTCGGCGGACGAAAATGTGCGCGCCAGGGAGGCATTCCTGAAATATGTATCCGGCATGCAGGAGGAACTGGCAGAGCAGAAGAGCAGCGCGGATGAACTGGAGAATGTCTGCAAGAGCATCCTGCAGTCGGCAGGGGAAGCCGGATGATGCCGGTTTTGCTGCAAAGGATACAGAGCAGAGAGTAGGAATCAGAGAGTATAAATAATAAAAAGTGAGGGAACAATGCTATGACAAAAGAAAAACAGTTCAGTTTTTTTATCAAAGGACGGAAAGACGAAGATTCATGCGGTAAAGTGGATGCCGGAGAGCGGAGAGTACCGGGCGGTCTTGCAGATCACGCACGGCATGGTGGAGTATATTGAACGCTATAAGCCGTTCGCGGAATTTTTAAATGACCAGGGGGTCCTTGTGGTCGGACATGATCATCTGGGACATGGTGCGTCGGTTGCATCCGAGGAGGAATTGGGATATTTTGCAGAGCCGGATCCGAGTGACACGCTCGTCGAGGATATGCACACGCTGCGCACGACGATCCAGACAGAGAACCCCGGCGTGCCGTATTTTATGATGGGACACAGCATGGGATCTTACATGCTGCGCAAATACCTGTGTATTCACCCGGAGGGAGTGGCTGGCGCCGTCATCATGGGAACCGGGGCAATGCCGGATAGCACGATGAAGTTTGGACTGTTTTTATGCCGTACGATCGCACTATTCCGTGGATGGCATTACAGAAGCCGCCTGATGCAGAGCCTTTCCTACAGCAAGCCGTACAAGCGCTACGATTTATATGGAAAGGATTATGCCAACAGCTGGCTTTCCAAGAACGTGGAGAATGTCAAGGCATACTATGCTGATCCGCGCTGTACTTTTCTGTTTACCGTAAACGGCTACAAAGGCCTGATGGAGGCGGTATTGTTTGACAATCAGATGGAAAATATAAAAAAGGTCCCGAAAAATCTGCCGCTGTTTTTTGTATCCGGTGCGGATGATCCGGTCGGAGATCTGGGAGAGGGAGTTAAGAAGGTGTACGGGATGTACAAAGATGCGGGGGTTTCGGATATTACCTACCGCCTGTACGAGGATGACCGCCATGAGATTTTAAACGAGACAGACCGCGATCAGGTCATGGCGGATATTGCGGCTTGGCTGAACGTGCATGTGGAACTGTAATCTTGCCGGACAGGTTTCTTAAATTTATATAAATAAAACTACTGGAGGGAAAACGCCGGTTGTTTTTAAGGAAAGTTCGTAGTAAAATAGAGACTTGTTTTGGAAGGAGGATTTCACATGAAAAAGAATGGAATGAGAGTTACCAGTTTATTTCTGGCTGCGGTGATGCTTGCATCGGCGCCTGTGACGGCATCCGCGGCGGATACACCAGCGAATGTAGAGGGAGAGGTTGTCGTAGACCAGACAAGTCAGGATCAGACTTCAGCAGAGTCGCAGAATCAGGCAGGGCAGGATCAGACTTCGGCAGAGGCGCAGGATCAGTCACAGGCTTCGGCAGCGGAGAACGCTGCCACGGGAGCAAACAGTGATAACGTGACAATCCAGGCGGATGATAAGCCATATCTTGCGCTGGGAGCGGATCTGACGGATGCCCAGAAGAATACGGTGCTTTCACTGATGGGGATTGATCCGGCGAACCTTGGCAATTATGATGTGGTCTATACAACGAATGCAGAGGAGCATCAGTATCTGGATTCCTATATCAGTTCCTCACAGATCGGAAGCAAGTCATGGTCTTCCGTTGTGATCGTAAAACGCGATAAGGGAAACGGATTAAATATTTCAACCAGGAATATCAATTACTGTACAGTCGGCATGTACAAAAATGCGTTGACAACGGCGGGTATTACCGATGCGGATATCATCGTTGCAGGACCGCAGGAGATCTCCGGCACGGCGGCGCTTGTCGGCGTATTCAAGGCATACCAGGAGATGACAGGTGAGACGATCAATGCGGATATCATCGACGCATCCTTAAATGAGCTCGTGGTTACCGGGCAGTTAGAACAGTCGATTGCCGGACTTTCCGATGAGGAAGTGGAAGAGTTTATCGCTTACATCAAGTCGGTCATTGCACAGAATGATCTGAAAGATGAGGCGAGCATCAATCAGGCAATTGATGATGCCTGCAGCAAATATAATGTGACACTGTCAGATTCCGAGCGTCAGCAGATCGTGGATCTGCTCTTAAAGATTACATCTCTGGGAATCAATCTTGACAGCCTTGTGGATTATGCGGAGTCACTGTACCATTCCTTTAAGGATGGCGGAGGAGACAGCAGCGTGCTCTCGAGCGTAGGCACATTTTTCTCAAATGTATTCAGCTCGATCGCGGACTTCTTTAAGGGATTGTTTTCGTAAACGGAGGAGAGGAAGGAATCTATGGTAGACAGAAAGAGACGGCTGGATTGCGCGAACGGAATCCGGAAAGCAGACATTGTATTAAAGCACGGCAAAGTATTGAACGTATTCACGGAGGAGATTCTGGAAGCGGATGTGGCAATCTGCGGCGATACGATCGTGGGAGTCGGTTCCTACGAGGGTGAGCGGGAGATCGACTGTACCGGAAAATATCTGGTACCGGGATTTCTGGATGCCCATATGCATATTGAATCCAGTATGGTATCTCCGGGCGAATTGTCCAAGGTGCTGGTGCAGGCGGGAACGACGACCATTGTTGCGGATCCGCACGAGATTGTCAATGTGTGCGGTGTGAAGGGAATGGATTATTTCCTGAAATGTGCGGGCAAGGCGCTGGTACATATTTTCTTCATGATTCCGTCCTCTGTTCCGGCAACCGATGTGGAGACAAACGGATGCGGGGAGTTTCTGGCGTCCGATATGATGAAGTATGTGGATGATGCACGAGTGCTGGGACTCGGGGAGACCATGCGTTTTGTGGAGTGTTACCAGGGCGAGCGCCGGATGTCGGATAAGCTGGAACTTTTTGCAAAGAAGCACATCGACGGACATGCACCGGGCATTACAGGAAAGGCGGTACAGGCGTACCGTCTGGCTGGCGTGGAGAATGATCATGAGTGTGCGAACTCCGAGGAAGTGCTCGACAAGCTGCGCGCCGGTTTTCACATCTATATCCGTGAGGGAAGCGGTGCCAAGAATCTTGAAACGTTAATCCGCACGCTTTTAGATGCCAATGTGGCGCTCGACCAGTGCGCATTCTGCACCGACGATAAGCATATCGAGGAAATCCGCAAGGAAGGACATATCAGCACCTGTATCCGCAAGGCGATTGCACTTGGGGTTCCGGTGGCAAAGGCATACAAGATGGGAAGCTACCAGCCGGCAATGTTTTACGGGCTTAAGGGATACGGTGCCATCGGAGCCGGATATCACGCCGACATTGTGTTCCTCGATAATCTGGAGGAGGTGCGTCCGACCGATGTGATGAAGGACGGCAGGATCCTGGGAGAGGAAGACTATAAGAAAGATTATTGGGTTCCAGTGCCGGAGGAACTGCTTCACACGGTTCATGTCGGGGAGCTTTCCAGAGAGCGGATTCAGCTTGCATGCAACGGAAAGACCGATGTGATACAGATGAATGCGCATCAGATCGTGACGACGCATCTGGTGGAAGAAGTGCCGACAGAAAACGGATATTTTGTCCCGAATGAAGTATACAATAAGATCTGTGTGGTGGAACGCCACGGCAAGACCGGAGAGATCGGTGTGGCACCGCTCAAGGGCTTTGGCGTAAAAGGCGGTGCCGTAGCGACGTCCGTTGCGCACGATTCCCACAATATGATTGTGGCGGGAGACAATGACGATGACATTCTGCTTGCCATCCGGACTGTGGAGGAGCAGCAGGGCGGCTATGCGATCGTGTCCGGCGGCAAGGTAATCGATGTACTGCCGCTGCCGATCGCGGGTCTTATGAGCGACAGACGGTATGAGGAAGTCACGGAAAAGCTCTCTGCCATGCAGAAGGAGACGAGAGAACTTGGTATCTCAGAGAATGTAGATCCGTTTGTTACCCTTTCTTTTATGGCGCTTACGGTAATCCCGGAGATCCGTGTCACGGAGCGCGGTGTTTATTTATTCTGATGAACAGATTATGAAGGAGATTTATGCAGGAAAAGATTCAAATTATCAGTGACGGGTCGTTAGACCTTTCAAGAGAGCTCACAAGAGAGCGCGATATTCTGGTGGTGCCTTTCTATGTATCTTTTGATGGAGAAACTTATCTGAAAGAGGGGGTGGAACTGGATATCCGCGAGTTCTATCAGAGAATGGTGGATCATCCGGATGTATTTCCGAAGACGTCGATGCCGTCGGTGGATGATTATTATCAGGTTTTTCTCCCGCTCGCAAAGCAGGATGTTCCGATGATCTGTATCTGTATCACGACGAAGTTCAGCGGCTCCATGCAGTCAGCGACGACTGCCAGAGATATGATTTTAGAGGAATATCCAAAGGCGCGCATCACAGTCATCGATGCGGAGATCAACACGGTGCTGCAGGGTTTGTATGTACTTGAGGCATGCCGGCTGCGCGACCTCGGTTGGGAGTATGACCGCATGGTGAAGAGGCTCCTTGCCATAAGGGAGAGCGGCAGAATCTTCTTTACGATCGGCAACATTGATTACTTAAAGCATGGCGGAAGAATCGGAAAAGTGATGGGAATTGCGGGAAGCGCATTAAAAATCAAGCCGCTTATTACTCTGAAGGAGGGCGAGATTTTTGCCTCCGGCATTGCGCGGAGCCGGGAAAAATCCATGCAGAAAGTAATTGAGATGCTCAAGGCTTATCTGGACGAACGCACCGCAAAGCCGGGCGAATACAGTTTTGCCATCGGCTATGGCTATGATTATGAGGAAGCCTGTCATTTTCGTGAGATGTTAAAAGATCTCGTGAGGGAGCGCCTGGGGATTGATGAGATTGAGATTTACCAGATCGGCGCAACGATCGGCGTTCATACCGGACCGTATCCGATCGGCGTGGGGATTATCAAACGCGCGGACTGGGAAGCGTAGGGCAGACAGAAGCCGGAGATAAAGCGAATCAAAAATGTAAATCGTACATGTTGTGTAAGCGTTACACATGCATGTACGATTTTTTGATTCATAGGAGAATCCTGCAAACAGGATTCTTTTTTTGGAAAATAAATGTATCATTTTTTTGAATAATAATATTGAGAATACTATATTATATGATATATAGTATTGATAACAAAATAATATTATAAACATATAAGTAATATCAGACAGAACAGGAAAGGAGCCGGTAATATGGTGTTCAATACAGGTGCAGCCCTGCTGGATGCGATTGTTCTGGCGGTCGTCTCCAAGGAGGAGGAAGGCACATATGGATATAAGATCACGCAGGATGTGAGAGTGGCGATTGAGGTTTCGGAATCCACACTTTATCCGGTATTGCGTAGACTTCAGAAAGATGGATGCCTTATGGTGTATGACAGAGAATGTGGAGGCCGCAACAGGCGCTACTACAGGATTACGGATGAGGGAAGAATGAAACTGGACGATTATCGCAGAGAATGGGATGACTATTCTTCGAAAATATCAGAGTTATTTTCCGAGGAGGGAGTTTGAAGATGAACAAAGATGAATTTTTAAGGAAGCTGGAAGCGCTGCTGTCCGGGATTTCACAGGAGGAAAGAACGGAGGCGCTTGCATTCTACCGCAGCTATTTTGAGGACGCCGGAGAGGCGAATGAGGCAAAGATTTTAGAAGAACTGGAATCACCGCAGAAAGTGGCGGACAGCATTATCAAAGATCTGGGTGTGCAGCCCGGGGAAGCGTGTTCTTCCGGCGCGCAGGGAGCATCGGCAGGAGCAGAGTGGAATCCGGCAGTGCAGAGCGCACCGGAGGGAGCAACAACAGGAGCAGAGTGGAATCCGGCAGTGCAGGGAGTAGCGCAGAACGCATCGAAGGGAGTACCACAGGGAGCAGCGCAGAATGCAGCGTATTCTGCGCCGGAGAAGGATGGAATGCCGGGATGGGCGATCGTTCTTCTGGTCATCACTTCGCCGGTGTGGCTGGTAATGATTCTGGTCATACTGTCAGCATTGCTCGGCATTGTGGCGGCGCTGTTTGGAATTGCAATAGCGGTTGTGGCAGTCATGGGCGCACTGTTAATCTGCGGTGTGGTGCTCTTTGGTGCAGGAATCGGAACCGCATTTGCAGGAAATCCTGCAATCGGAATCGGGCTTATGGGAGGAGGACTCATCGTCCTTGCGTTCGGTGTCCTTGCGGTGGTTCTTGTGGTCTGGATTTTCGGAGGATTTCTTCCCTGGGCATTGAAAGGAATCTGGAAGCTTTGCAAAAAGCCATTTAATAAGAGAAAGGAGCGTGCGGCAGCATGAAAAAATTTTCAAAAATCTGCCTGATCATTGTGGCAGTTCTCGGGGGAATGGGATTATTGCTCGGCGGCATCTCCGCTCTGCTTGGCGGCGGTTTTGGAGCAGTCAGACGCATGGCGGAAAGAGGAGAACTGGATGCGGGCAACTGGCATATCCGGCCATATGAACTTTACTATTCTTCGGATGAAGAAGACACAGAGGATGACTGGGGAGCAGACGACGATGCAAAAGTTTATACCTATGAGGCAGCCGGCATAAAAAATCTGGATATTGATATTGATGCTGCGGAAATCTATGTCAAGCAGGGGACGGATGATAAAAACCTTGTGGTGAGAACCTACGGCTGCAAAGAAAAATATTATAAAGGGGATATAAATAAAGATACGCTTCAGATTCAGTATGAGATTCATAAGCAGTTTCCGGACAATTATGATGCGCAGATTGTGATTGAGATTCCGGAGAAAATGACCTTTGATACCATGGACTTTGACATCGGGGCGGCAGATGCAGATTTTGCATCGGGCAGTGTGAACTGCAGAACGATGGAGCTGAATGTGGGAGCAGGAGAACTGACGGGAGCAGATTTTGCTGTGACAGGAACCCTGGACATCAAGCTTGGAGCCGGTGATATTGATCTGGAAGGAGGCACCTATAAAGATATTAAGCTGGATTGCGGTATGGGATCATTTGCGCTGGACGGCATTGTGACAGAGAATGTGAAAGCGCATTGCGGCATGGGGGATGGCAGCATCACCCTGAGCGGCAGGGAAGAGGACTATAATTATAAGATGTCCTGCGGCATGGGGGATCTCACGGTAAACGGAGAAAGCTATTCCGATCTCAGCGGAAGCTACAAAGTCACGAATGCCGGGGCTGTGGGAACGATTGATCTGGACTGCGGTATGGGAAGCATTGACTTTGATATAGAATCGTAAGAAAAAAGAAAGAGAAAGCACGAGAAAAAGAAAAACTGTCCAGATGGTATGTTCAGACGTGTGAAAAAGAGGTATCCGGGTCCACAGGAGAAAAAAATGACTGTGGGACCCGGATTTTTGCAAAAAACGGGTCTGGCAGAGGAAAAAATCTGCTCTGGACCCGTTTTACATAGAAAAAGCACCATTTTGACTGGAAAAATGAAGAAAAACGGGTCTAAAACAAGGAAAATCCTCTGTGGGACCCGTTTTACAACTGCTTCGTGGATTGTTTTCGGTAATCCCGGGGCGTCATGCCGAATCTTTTTTTGAAAGTGCGGTTAAAGTACGATAGATTCTCGTAGCCGACTTCCTCTGCGATGGCAAGAATCGAGGACTCAGAGGAGATCAACAGCCGGGAAGCCATGGTCAGGCGGTATTCATTGAGATATTCAATAAAGGAAGTGCCCATCGTATTCTTGAAATACTTCATGAAATGCGACTGGCTCAGCCCGACCTCCGCCGAGATATCTGCAATCGTAATGCGCTCCATATAATGGTTCTCCAGATATTTTAAGATCAGCTTCATCTTCTCCAGCGATTTGTGGTCGCGCTTTGCCGGCTCTTTTAAGAGACATTTGTTGAATAAGATGTAAAAAAGCATAAAGAGCTGGCTCTTGATAAAGAACTGATAGCCGGGCGGGTTCGTCCGGCTGATTTCATCGTTTGCGTCAATGCAGGCGGCAATCTCCGCATAGCAGGGAGATCCCGGCTGATATAAGAGCGGAACGGACAGGGCGCCCGACAACAGCGGTGCAAGAAATTCGGTATTGCTGGTGTCCGCCTTTTTGGAAATGAGGATGCCCGGATGGAAAATGATATTTTCGTATTCCATGCTGTCCTGCATGTACTGTTCAATGCCGTGCAGCCTGCCCGGCAGAATCAGCGCGATGGTTCCCTCAGTCACCACGTAGGATTTGAAATCGACCGTGATTGCTCCGGTTCCTTTTTTGATATAGATGATTTCCATCTCATCGTGCCAGTGCAGAGGCACGCGCGAAAAGTCAAGCGGAATCGAGCAAGGGTAGGTGATATAAGGAAACAGCGGCAAGATCATCAGATATATGTTACGAATCTGTTTCATCTTCCTTGCGCCTCGCTTGGAATTTCGCGTACCAGGAACGCTTCGGTCAGCATAATAAGTTGGCATATATGTTATTTTTTCTATCGCCGAGAACCGAAAGCTAATGAAGCTCAGTCGCCGGTAAAATGTTCTATAAAAAATAGCGTCTTAGTTTACCAGGCTGAGGGCGCTATTTTTCTGCTTTTGATGTAAAACAAGAGTTATAACAGCGCAGAGCATAATCACGAAAGTGAATAAATCACTGTATGTAACCATTGGCACCAGCTCCCTTCTTAAGTATCCGGCAGCCGGCATATTGCCCCTTCGGTTCCCTTATTAAATATATTTTATTGTCCTGTCTGGATCAGACATTCTCGGGTACCAAATGGGTAGGCGAGATCTAGGCAGTCATTCTGACCAGATATGTTCAATTCTGGGGACGGCTCAATCTTGCGCTGTCCACTAATTCAATAATCGAGCGGTATCGAGTTCGTTTCCATTCCTCATTGATGAAGAATGGAAGCCGCTCAATTTTGCGCTTGTTGATCTATGGCGTAACGATTCGTTACTTCATCCTGACTGTCCAATTTTTGGATTGCCCTGAAAACTTTTCGTGAATTTCACGATTTGCCCTGTTATAGCAAAACCGAAAAATGCGGTTTCGTGGACGAACGGACATTTTGTCCGGTTGTGCTCTACCGTTCCTCGAAAAAGGGAATCGTAAATTTTACCGTTTGCCGGATCCAGTTTTGGTTGCGGCTGATTTGAACCAATCCAGTTGTGGACGCGTCATATCAGGAAAAATCAAATTGATTTGTTGTCCCTTTCCCCAATCTGGGGAATACTGTCGGGACCGGCTAAGTTCAATTTAGGGAGTTTTTATCCGGGGTTCCCAACTTTTTGGGAAAATGGCTTTTGCTCAATTTTGAGCACATCTCGACATTGATGTCGAACCGGGGGACGATTTGACCGGGGTAGTGCAAATGATAAAATTTTCCTGTTGCAAGGTTCCACCACTCAAGCCTGTTTGGGTGTCAGTTAAGCCGACAGCCGGCAGCAGTTCCCAACAAGTTGGGAAAGCGCTGATAACTCACTTTTGAGTTGTCCTCTTTCTGGACATCTGGCAGCAGTTACACTTTGGTCAGCATCTGCACTCCTAAAGTTGCATTTAGAAACTTTAGACGAATACCGTCGGAAAGGTGCCGAAATTTGAGCGGCTTTACCGTCGGAAATCGCGACGGCATTATTCGTATGAATTTAGATATTGTGTGTATTTGGGAACTTCCGTTAATTCCTCTATGCGTTTCAATGCCTCGGTTTTTCCGTTATCATTAAGTTTTCTGTAATCTGATACCAATTTATAGTTCTGTGATATCGTCAGTAGAAAAATATCTCCTGCCGATAAAGTCTCGAGTAATGAAGGAGAAGTTAAGCGCTCGCGTTCTTTTTTCATCTTTCCATGTTTTCATATATTCTTCAAATGGTAGTAACGAGTCCAAGGAAAACTTCTAATGCGCTCGCTATTTTTTTAGAGTTTCTATTTTAGGGTTGGCATTTCCGTTTTCATAGCGTCTTATGGCAGAATCAGCCATGCCGCATAAATCCCCTAATTGTTTTTGCGTAAGTCCTTTTTGTTTGCGTATTTCCTTTATTTTAGGGCCTGTTGGCATTATTCCACCTTCTTTCTAAATGATAATAACATATTGTTCAAATAAAAGAAAGAACAAATTTGTTCTAAAAAACTGTTGACAGAACAAAAGGTGTCTGATATAACATAGATACAGAACAAAAATGTTCTATTGGAAAGGAAGTGAGAAAATGAAAATCAATGAAAAGAAACATGCGTCTTGCAATGGCAAGGAATTTAATGGATTCAAAGGATTTAGCTGAAAAGGTTGGGTGCACAGTGAGATCTATTCAGCAGACATTAGCTGGAAAGTATTCCAACAAAGAAACTCGGACAAATTGCCAAAGCACTGGAAGTAGATCCAGCGGAGCTTATTGAAGATTAGAAAAGTCTGGCGACGATGTAGTAAAGGAGGTAGAGCATGGCAGAGGGAAAACGGTTTCTGTCAGCGGCAGAGGTGGCACAGATCATGGAGTGCAGCACAAGCCGCGCGTATGAGATTATTAGAAAACTCAACGCAGAACTTGAGGAAAAGAACTATATCACAATTCACGGGCGTATCAATGCAAAGTATTTCTATGAACGCATTTATGATGGAAAGGGAGACGGTGAATAATGGCCAACAGACGTATGTTTAGTCTGGATGTGGTTGATACAGATAAATTTCTTGAAATGCCATTATCAACGCAAGCCTTATATTTTCACTTTGGAATGCGGGCAGATGATGACGGTTTTGTGTCATCACCGAAAAGAATAATAAAATCTTTATGCTGCAATGAAGATGACCTTAAACTGTTGATTGCAAAAGGGTATCTTATACCGTTTGAGAGCGGTGTAGTCGTTATTTCTGATTGGAATATCAATAATTGATTCGACCAGATAGAAAGCACAACACGAGGTTTGAGAAAGAAAAAAAGCACTTTTGATAGAAAGAGCGATGTATATACCTTTGTCTGGCTGTTGCAACCAACTGACAACCAACTGACAACCGAATGTCATACCGAGGTTAGGTTAGGTAAGGATAGTGCAGGTAAAGATAAAAAACAATGTGCATCTGGCAATGCACCGAGAGAGAGTAAATCCGTAATCGATGATTTTTTGAAAGGATCTGGAAGTTATACCGGAGCAAAAAAGGCAAGGGCCAGGTAAGTGATGCTAAGAAGAAAGCCCTTTATGAAATTGGCTATGATGAATTAAGTAGAGCCATAGAACGATATAAGGCGGGACTTGCCCGGATGGATGGAGAAAACCACAAAACGGCAGTACGTTCTTCAATAGCGGTTACGTTGATTACATCGATGCAAATTATTCAGAACCAGAGCTGACGGAGTCGGAGGAAGGAGATCGATCTATATATCAGGATGAAGATGAATACAACAAATTGTGGAAGAACTCGGTTACAAGTAGAGAGGAATTGTCAAGGGAACACATAGAGTTACATGATGGAAAAATGTGTGATCTGGTGGCTTACAATGTCAAAGATTACGGGTATGCAGAATATGCAGAAAATATTGAAGTAAGCAACGGAGAATTTCGGCGTACTCGTTCGCTTATACCGTTCAACTATCTTGATGCGAGCATACAGGCTTTCAGATGGGATTTATACGGTGAGAATGTAGAAGTGCAGCGAAGTATAGCGGAATCATTTATCAAGCGGTTTTGTGAGTACCAGAAAGCGGGAAAGGGGCTATACATATACTGAGGACTAAGGGCAGCGGCAAAACATTATTGGCGTGCAGCCTTGCAAACGGTGTTATGGAGTATTTGGATATATGCGTGAAATTTGTATCAGTGCCGGAACTGCTTGAAATGACAAAAAAAGTTACAAGGATTTTATGGAGAAAGAGGATCTTGAAAAAATCCGAACGGCCGAACTTCTGATCCTAGACGACATCGGAGCAGAGACAAAAAAAGAGTGGATTGATACGGAATTGTTCCGGCTTATAGATTATCGGTATTCAAATAAGCGAGTGACGATATTTACAAGCAATATATCCATGAATGCCTTGAAACTAAATGAAAGAATAGTGGACCGGATATTTAGTATGTGCATAAAGCTGGATCTGCCGGAAAAATCAATCAGAACCATACAGGCGCACGATGAAAATATGGAATTTTTGAAAGGAGTTATTAAATGATAGGAAAAATGATACACGGGTTAGAGACAATTAGAGAACATTTTTTTGCTCAAGGACTGCAAGAAAATGTTGAAAAAGTATTATGGAAAGAAAGCAGCGGAGCTCGGGGGAAAAATACGGGAAAGATGCGGATAGGCTCATCGATAAGTACAGTGGTTCAACAATAGCGATGAGGGTACTTGCTCATACATTTGAACTTATCGAATCTTTACGATAAAGAAGCATTTGAGAAGCAGATGGCAGATTTTGAACGTATGCTTAAGGATGCCTTAGCAAAGAAAAAAAACGCCCCGGATGGTGCGGCAACACCATCACAGGGCAAGTAACCAATCAACCCACATAAAGTCCGGTTACGTCTGCATTGTAGCAGATTCCGGCGGAAAGGAAAAGACATGGAAAGAGAAAAATCATCAAAATTAAAGAAGAGGAGCTGGATAATCAGCCAATGGCAAGCCAGAGAGCAATAGAAGCACGAGATGCTCTTGATGATGCGCTGGAAGAATACATTGTTGCTGTGCAGGAAGATGCTTTTTACTGGGGATACATGACAGCTATGAAGCGGTGCAATAAACAGGAGGGTTAGCTGATGGATAATATAGAATTTAGAAACTTGGTGGATGAACTTTATAATACCAACAATTTTCTGAAATGTGCTACGGATATGCACAGTCAGACACTCCGTCTATGAAGGCATTGTCTGAATCATTGTACACGCTGAAAAATAAGTATGAAGAAATATATGCAAGGTTATGCTGCATTGATGAGGTAAAATAAGCAATACATAACCAGAGCGGTATGCTCCGAATGAAACAAGCCCTTAACCCATTAGACCTACACCAAGACATTGTAGAAATGCAGTGCCAGAGTGTGGGTCTTTTTGGTTGTAAAAATGGCACAAATATTTTGTGATTCGATTTTATAATAGAATTGCAAATGATGAACGATTTCTACTTCATACGTTTATTGTTTGCAGTCTGCAATTTAAAATTCCTCTTGATGGCTCCCGTTCGGCTTGTCCAGGGAGCCAAAAAACAATAGTCCACCTGGGACGTTAAAAGAAAGGGTATAAGAATGATTAAAACATCAGTGAAACATTGCGGTTACGGCTTTATTGAGGAAACAGCGAATGATCTTTTGGATCACATGAAGGAAAATGAGCGATATGTTGATTTAAAGATTACGCCATTAAGCGATATTATGGCGGTTGTGGTGCTGATTTACGAAAGAGAGGTATAAGCAATGGATAATGAGAAGAACACAGCCAACGGGGGCGAAAAATACCGGGAAAAACATTCACGCAGGAAGAAGTAAACCAGATTGTGAGCAACAGGTTGAAAGAAGAGCGTGAGAAAATGAAGAAAGAACAGGATGCGTCTTTTTTACGGAGCGTGAGCAGAAGATCACCGCACGGGAAATGCGTATGAATGCATTAGAGAAGCTGCAGGAAAAAGGGCTGCCGTCCTCTGGTGGATGCAATCAACTGTTCCGATGATGAAACAATGACAAAAAGCATTGATATTTTAATGCAAACATATAAAAACCGAGCCGCAGGGGCACCGGGAGCCAAGTTACACGCCAAAGGACGGTAGCGGCGTGCCACATGATACTGTACGGGAAGCTATGGGCTTGTAGAAAGGATAAAATATGGCTATCAATTTAGTAACAAAATTCCACCCATACGTGGATGAGATGTTCAAAAAAGAAAGTAAAAAGGCACTTGTGACCAACCAGGATTTTGACTGGACAGGTGCACACACTGTAAAGGTGTATAAGATCAGCACGGGGAGTATGAACGATTACGACAGAGCAGGAACCGGCAGCGGGACAACAGGTTCGCGCTATGGATCTGTTGAAAGCCTGGACGCTACAACGGAAGAGTTCACACTCAAAAAAGACCGCTCTTTCACATTCGCAATTGACAAACTGGACGCTGACGAGACAGCGCAGCAGCTTGCGGGCGCGTCGGCTCTGGCCAGACAGCAGCGCGAGGTAGTTATTCCAGAAGTTGATGCGTATGTATATGGAGTGATGGCAGCGGGAGCGGGAACCAAACCGGCGGCCGTGACACTGACAGCTGATAATATCTACGATGAGATTACCAAGGCGACAAATACCCTTGATAATGCGGAAGTACCGGACGAAAGCCGCGTGATCATCGTATCGCCGGATGTATACCGTCTTATGAAGAAATCAAAGGATATTGTCATGGAAACCGACATTGACAGCAACCTTAGGAAACAGGGTGTTGTTTCCAATCTGGACGGTGCAGCAGTTATTAAGGTACCGGCGGCAAGATTACCGGAGAATTGCGGCTTCATCTTATGCCATCCGTGCGCAACGGTAGCACCTACCAAACTGGAGGACTACAAAATCCACCAGGATCCGCCGGGAATCAGTGGATCACTGGTAGAAGGGCGCATTTGTTACGATGCGTTTGTGCTGGAGAATAAGAAAATGGCGATCTATTACCAGGAACTCAAGGCGTAGGATGCAAAGGGGGGCTAAAGCAGCCCCCTTTTTGTATATGCAACGTTGCAATAAAAAACGTTGCAAACGTTGCGATAAAATGCTTACAAATACTTACATTTCAAGCGCTTTAGATGCTGATATTTGCTAACGTTAGACACTCAGAAATGCTAGGGGTTTTACAATGCTTGGAATAGGAAAACTATAGGGAATCTATAGGGCAAAAACAAAGAGAAAATACAACCAGATACAAACCAGATACAAACCAGAACCACCCCGGAGACACCCCAAGATTTCCTAGGGTGAAATGTTCGGATTTGTTCGGGTGCATGATGGAAAATGATGGAGTAAATGCAAAGGCAGGGGAGCACATGGAGAACGAGGAACTTGTTGCCCGGATAAAGGCGGGAATAGACACAGCTGACAATATGCTGGCATTGTGGGAACAGAACAGGGGCATGATCGGTAAATTAGCGCGTCGGTATAGTGCATACGCTGATATAGAGGATCTACAGCAGGAAGGCTACCTTGCACTGTATGATGCTATAGACGGATTTAAACCAGATAAAGGCGTTAGGTTCCTGTCCTATGCTACCACAATCATAGAACGGAAAATGCGGCGTTATATTTACGATAACGGTTCTTCCGTGCGGATACCGGAGCATGAGCAGGCAAAAATGTACGAATATAAGAAAATGGTCAATGCATTTCAGACGTACCTTGGTAGAAAGCCCACACGGCAGGAAATAGCCTATAATATGGGTTTATCCGATAAAGGGGTTAGGGAATTGGAAAGACCGTCAGAATGGGGCAGATAGCAAGCCTTGACACACCATTGACTGATGAAAACGGCGCGGACACGCTCATTGATATAATTCCAGATGAAAATAATGCCATGTTAGCTGTGATGGATGATATGCAGCGGGAAGAATTAGAATCTGTAATCTGGGGCATGGTCGATTCACTGCCGGGGAACCAAGGCGCGGTGCTCCGGGAAGATTCCTGCAGGGGCAGACCTTGAAAGAAGTTGGAGATAAAATGGGCATGACAGCAGAGAGAACGCGAACGATGCAGAATAATGCTTGCGGGAGCTCCGGCAGGGCGAGAATAGGCGTGTACTGTCCTCATTTTGGGAAGGAAGCGTGTATAACGCCGCCCTTCATGGCTCCGGTGTGGAGCGGTTCAATCAGACATGGACAAGTTCCACGGAGCGGGTTGCATTGGGGCTTTGAGGGGAAATCCGTGATACTATTTTGATACTAAAATAATATGTACAACCCATAAAACAGGCATAATATATACGAAAAACGGTACTGTTGGAGCGAAAACACGCAAAAACAGTACCGTTTTTTGAATTTTATTCATGATAGGATTGTACCACTTTTGGGGATAATATGACAAGAAAAAAAGTGGACTTCTGCATATAATGTTCTCATACAGCAGGGAAATACAAAAAGTAATTGGGGATGCAAAACAAGGAGTAAAATCCTCTGCTCCTGCAAGGGCAGTCGCATTTTGCTTCGCAAAACAAGGAGGATTCACATGAACGTACAGGAAATCGTAAACAACAGATACGGTAAGGGCATTGCACAGTGCTCCAACGAAGAGATTTATTACGCGCTGCTTGAGATGACAAAGAGCATGGCGAAGGAAAAGGAGAGCAACGAGGGAAAGCGCAAGCTTTATTATATCTCCGCCGAGTTTTTGATCGGTAAGCTGTTATCCAACAACCTGATCAACCTCGGTATTTATGAGGAAGTAAAGCAGGTTCTGGCGGAGAACGGCAAGAACCTGGCAGAGATCGAGGAGGTTGAGCCGGAGCCGTCTCTCGGAAACGGCGGTCTGGGTCGTCTGGCAGCATGCTTCCTGGATTCCATTGCAACGCTCGGATTAAACGGCGACGGCGTGGGTCTCAATTATCACTACGGTCTGTTCAAGCAGGTATTTGAGCACAATTTACAGCACGAGGAGCCGAACCCGTGGATCGAGAAGGAGAGCTGGCTGACGAAAACGAACGTGACCTACCCGGTACAGTTCGGCGGTTTTACCTTACAGTCCAGACTGTATGATATCGATGTGATTGGTTACGAGAACCGCACCACAAAGCTTCATCTGTTTGATGTGGAGACCGTGGACGAGAGCCTTGTAGGGGACGGCATCAATTTTGACAAAGAGGATATTGCAAAGAACCTGACGCTGTTCTTATACCCGGACGATTCGGATGACAAGGGACGCATCCTGCGTGTATACCAGCAGTATTTTATGGTCAGCAATGCGGCACAGCTCATCATCGACGAGACGCTGGCAAGAGGCGGTGATCTGCACAAGTTGAATGAGTACGCGGCAATCCAGATCAACGATACACACCCGAGCATGGTGATTCCGGAGCTGATCCGTCTTCTGATGCAGCGTGGAATTCTGATGGATGAGGCGATTGAGATCGTATCGAAGACCTGCGCATACACCAACCACACGATTCTTGCGGAGGCACTGGAAAAATGGCCGATTCATTTTTTAGAAAAGGCAGTTCCGCAGCTTCTTCCGATTATCTACGAACTGAACAGCCGCGTGGTACGCAAATACGATGACAAGTCGGTTGCGATCATTGATGACGAGAAACGCGTGCATATGGCACATATGGATATTCATTATGGCTACAGTGTCAACGGCGTTGCCTACCTGCACACGGAAATTTTGAAAAATACGGAGCTCAACAACTTCTACAAGATCTATCCGGAGAAGTTCAACAATAAGACAAACGGCATTACCTTCCGCCGCTGGCTGCTGCACTGCAACCACGAGCTGGCAGATCTGATCGAATCCCTGATCGGACCGGGCTTTAAGAAGGATGCGATGGAGCTGGAGAAGCTCGGCGCGCTTGTCGATGACGCTTCCGTTCTGCAGCGCCTGCTTGATGTCAAGAACAGCAGAAAGACCGAGCTGAAAGATTATCTTGCAAAAACACAGGGAATCGTGCTGGATGACAATTCCATTTACGATATCCAGATCAAGCGTCTGCACGAGTACAAGAGACAGCAGATGAATGCGCTGTATGTCATCCACAAATATTTTGAGATCAAGGCAGGAAAGAAGCCGACCCGTCCGATCACTGTGATTTTCGGTGCCAAGGCAGCTCCGGCTTACGTGATTGCAAAAGATATCATTCACCTGATTCTCTGCCTGTCCGAACTGATTGCAAAAGACCCTGAGGTATCTCCGTACTTAAAGGTTGTGATGGTAGAAAATTACAATGTCACGCTGGCTGAAAAGCTGATCCCGGCGGCAGATATCCATGAGCAGATTTCCCTTGCTTCCAAGGAGGCGTCCGGAACATCCAACATGAAGTTCATGTTAAACGGTGCAGTGGCAATCGGAACCATGGACGGTGCAAATGTGGAGATGCATCAGTTTGTCGGTGACGACAACATTTACATCTTCGGTGAGTCCTCAGAGGAAGTCATCAAGCACTACGAGAAGGCGGATTATGTGTCCAGAAGCTACTATGAGAATGATGCGAACATTAAGCGTGCAGTGGACTTTATCGTCAGCGACGAGATGATGGCAGTCGGATGCAGAGAGAACTTAGAGCGTCTTTACAACGAACTTCTGAACAAAGACTGGTTCATGACGCTTCCGGATTTTGAGGACTATGTGGCAACCAAGGAGCGCATCTATGCGGATTATGAAGACCGCATGGCGTGGGCGAAGAAAATGCTCATCAACATCAGCAAAGCCGGATTCTTCTCCTCTGACCGTACGATCGCACAGTACAATGAGGACATCTGGCATCTGTAAAACCGGGGAAAACCGTCCGGAAGAAAAAGCTTGCTTCAAAATTTATATATTTCTTTCACAGAGAGGAGTGCCGCAAGGCGCTCCTTTTTGCATGAAAACAGTGGAAACAGAGAAAATGCTGTACAAAATCCGGCGGCCGGCATATTGTATAAAGTCCGCGGGTTCTTTATAATAAGAAAAAGACAGGGCAGCAGTCTGGAAAATAAGAAGGAACTCTGCCCGGAAATGGAGAAAATGATGCGTTATATTGACATGCATTGTGATACATTGGGAAGCGCGTTAGCGCAGAAAACAGAGACGTTTCTGGAACTTGACCGCACGATGGTGGATGGACTGCGCCTGCAGCAGGCAGAGGCAGGTGCGCAGTTTTTTGCGATGTTTCTGCCGCAGAGAAATGATCCGGACTGGTTCGGCTTAGAAGAGATGCCGCCGGCGGAAGCACTCATGAGGAAAATGTATGACATTTTCCGCCATACCATGGAGCAGTGCAGCGACCGGTTTGCCGCGGCGCACAACGCGGAGGAATTGAAGCAGAATCAGGATGCTGGGAAAATATCGGCGTTTCTCACGATTGAGAACGGTTCTCTGATTGATGGGAAAATGGACAAAATCCGGGAAATTTACGATCTCGGCGTAAGACTTGTGACACTGACCTGGAATGACGACAACTGTCTGGGACACTGCCATTCCCAAAAGCCGGAGGAGATGAGCCGTGGGCTGACCGGATTTGGAAAAGAGGCAGTGCGCTATATGCAGGAACTGGGAATCTTAGTCGACGTCTCCCATTTATCCGACGGAGGTTTCCGGGATGTCGCAGAAGCGTCTAGGCGAAGCGGCGTGCCATTCGTGGCATCGCATTCCAACTGCCGGGCACTGGCGCCGGCAACGCGCAATCTTACCGACGCAATGATCCGCGAACTGGCAGAGTGCGGCGGAGTGGCGGGACTGAATCTGGAACCGACTTTTCTGAATGAGGACGAGACGGATAAGTGAGCCGTATCGAACGCATCTGCGACCACGCAATGCATCTGATTGACAGGGGCGGTATCGAATGTGTGGGACTCGGCACGGATTTGACGGAATCTCAGGCGAATTTGAGATCAGTGACTGCACGAAGCTGCCGCTGCTTTTCGATGCGCTGCGAAAGAGAGGACTCTCCGAAGACGCCGTGGAGCAGATTGCCTATCAGAACACGGCGCGCGTGATTCGGGACGGCATGAGATAGAAAAGTCATGTACATGGAAGATATCGCTTGTTGCAGCGGGAAATCACCTTGCGGGGAAGGAAAATATCGTTTATACTTTTTGGTGGCTTCATTATAGTAAAAAGAGGAATTAAGATGAGAAGACGAATGGAAATCAATCACCATAGGACATACAGGGGAAAAGCGGCGGTGTTTTTGCTTGTGACAGCCGCGCTTCTTGCCGGATGTGCGAATGAGCGCACGGAGGATGAGCTTTCCTACCGCAAGATTGGCATAGAGAGCATGCAGAGCGGGGATTATGAGGGGGCACTGGCGGCATTTGACGGAGCGCTTGCGTGCTGCACCGGAAAAATTACCGATCTGGAGATCGACATCTGCTATTACAAGGCGGCAGCCCAGTATGCCGCACAGGACACTGAGGGAGCACTTGAGACGTACAACGCCATGATTGATTATGACGGGAAGAACGCCAACGCTTACTATCTGCGCGGATGTTTAAAGCTTGGCACCGGGGATACGGACGGGGCGAAGCAGGATTTTGCGGATGCGGTCAAGTATAACCATTCGGATTATGAACTTTATATCAATATTTACAAGAACCTTGCCGCCTACGATCTGTCAGAGGAGGGCGAAGCATACTTAAACGACGCGTTTTCCATCAAGGGAAATGATGCGGAAAGTCTTGCATACAGAGGGGAGATTTACTACCTGCTGGGGCAGTATGACAACGCAATCAAAGAATTGACGTCCGCGATCGATGCAGGCAGTGCAGCGGCGAACCTGACGCTTGCGCAGGTATATGAGGCACAGCAGGACACGGCGAACGCGCAGACGTATTATCAGGCTTATGTGGATGCGGGTGTCGCGGATTCGGAAGCGATGAATGCATTGGCACAGATTGAGATGGGCAAGCTGAATTATAGCGGTGCGCTTTCCTACATCGAGCAGGGGCTTTCGATGGAGAGTGTTCCGAACAGGCGCGCGCTGCTGCAGAATCAGATTATCTGCATGGAGTATACCGGAGATTTTGCGGGAGCTTATGAGGTGATGACCGCTTATACAGCCGCGTACCCTGATGATGCGGAGGCACTGCGCGAATACACATTTCTTAAAAGCCGGGTGGATACGCCGGCGGGCACAGAAGTGCAGGGGGAAGTGGTCGTGACGGAGGATATCGGAACAGCAGAAGCAGACAGCGGAACGGACGGAACCGATAGCGGAACGGACGGAACAGACGGTGCAGATGGAACCGACAGCGGAGCCGATGCCGGAACAGACGGAAGCGGAGACAGCGGACAGTAGAAAAGGAGCAGCATGGCAGAAATTATTGAATTGGAAGATCAGGTCGAAAAGGTGATTCTGGTCGGCGTGAGCGAGCAGGATGGGGATGATGCCGAGGACTCTGTGGCAGAGCTGGCGGAGCTTGTCAGGACAGCGGGAGCTGTCGTGGTCGGCACACTGATCCAGAAGAGGGAACTGATGCACCCGGGCACCTATGTGGGCACCGGAAAAGTGGCGGAGATCGCGGCGATGATCGCAGAGCGGGGCGCGACCGGCATCGTCTGTGACGATGAACTTTCACCGGCACAGCTTAAGAACTTAGAGCAGATGTTAGACACCAAGGTGATGGACCGCACGCTGATTATCCTGGATATCTTTGCGGCACGCGCCACGACGAGCGAGGGAAAAATACAGGTGGAACTGGCGCAGTTAAAATACCGCCTCAGCCGTCTGACCGGCCTCGGGCGTTCCATGTCCAGACTCGGCGGCGGAATCGGAACGAGAGGGCCGGGTGAGAAAAAGCTGGAGATGGACAGACGTCTCATCAAAGACCGCATCGCACAGCTGAACCGGGAATTAAAGGAGGTGCGCCAGCACCGCGAGATCACACGCGCGAAGCGCACGAGAAACGGGATGCCTGTGGCGGCGATCGTCGGCTACACGAATGCCGGAAAGTCCACACTGTTGAACCGGCTTACCGACGCCGGGGTGTTGGAGGAGGACAAGCTGTTTGCCACACTTGACCCGACAACGCGCGTCTTAGAACTTCCGGGCAGACAGGAGATTCTTCTGACCGATACGGTCGGTTTTATAAGGAAGCTGCCGCACCATCTGATCGAGGCGTTTAAGAGTACGCTCGAGGAGGCAAAATATGCGGACTACATTCTGCATGTGGTGGATGCTTCCAACCCGCAGCACGAGAAGCAGATGCACATTGTCTATGACACGCTCTATCAGCTGGATATCCGGGAAAAGACGGTCATCACGCTCTTTAACAAGCAGGATGCGGTGACGGAGCGGGAGCCGCTGCGCGATTTAAGGGCAGATCATACCCTGGCAGTCTCGGCAAGAGAGGGAACGGGGCTCGACGAGTTAAAAGAACTGCTTGCGGAACTTCTGCGCGAGAACAAAGTTCTGATTGAGCGAACCATCGCCTATGCGGATGCCGGAATCCTGCAGCAGATCAGAAAGCAGGGAGAGCTTTTAGAGGAGGATTACCGCCCGGAGGGGATCTATGTGAAGGCGTATGTGCCGCTGGAATTGTATGGAAAACTGTAGGCGGATATGATAAGATGAACTCATACAATGGAGGAAAAAAAGATGACCATATTGATCAAAAATGGACGCGTAATCAATCCTGCCACCGGAACGGATGAGACACTGGATGTGCTGGTGGAGAACGGGGTTGTGGCCAGAACCGAGAAGAGTATCAAGGAAAAATGCGACCGCGTGATCGATGCGAAGGGCTGCTTTGTCATGCCGGGGTTTATCGACATGCATGTGCATTTAAGAGATCCGGGATTTGAACAGAAGGAGACGATCGAGACAGGCGCAAGGGCAGCAGTGCACGGCGGATTTACGACGATTCTTGCCATGCCGAACACCAAGCCGGTCGTGGATAATCCGGATGTTGTGAACTATGTGCACAACAAAGCAAAGACCGTCGGCGCTGCCAACGTGCTGCAGGTCGGTGCGGTGACGAAGGGACAGCAGGGAAAGGAGCTTTCCGACATCGAGGGCATGGTGAAAGCCGGGATTCCTGCCATCAGTGAGGACGGCAAATCCGTCATGAATGCACAGCTTTACAGAGAGGCGATGGAACTTGCTGCGAAGTACAACATTGCGGTGCTCGCTCACTGCGAGGACATCAATCTTGTCAACGGCGGTGTCATGAATGCGGATGTCAACGCCAGAGAACTTGGACTTGGCGGCATCACGAATTCCGTGGAGGACATCATCATTGCCAGGGACATCATGTTAAGCCGGGATACCGGGGCGAGACTGCACTTGTGCCACTGCTCCACGAAGGATTCTGTCAGCATGGTCAAGCATGCCAAGATGGAGGGAATCCATGTGACGGCAGAGGTGTGCCCGCATCATTTTACACTGACTTCCGATGACATCAGGAAGATCGAGCCGACCGTGGATACGGAGAAAAAAGTGGCGATCGAGGCGGATGCGGACACGAATTACAAGATGAATCCGCCGCTGCGCACGAAGGAGGATGTACAGGCGTTAAAAAAGAGGGACTGCGGGATGACGTGATGGATGTGATCGCAACCGACCATGCGCCGCACACGTTTGAGGACAAGAATACCTCCATGAAATCCGCACCGTTCGGTATTGTGGGTCTTGAGACCGCCGCATGCTTAACGTACACGGAGCTTGTACTCGGCGGGTATCTGACGCCGATGCAGATGGCGGAGAAGATGAGCTACAATCCGGCGAAGATCATCGGAATCGACAAGGGAGATATTGAGCCTGGAAAGGTCGCAGACATCGTTATTTTTGACCCGGACGAGACGTACGTGATTGACAAGAATACGTTTTTCAGCAAGGGCAGGAATACCCCGTTTGACGGCAGAAAAGTCACCGGTAAAGTGCGAATGACACTTGTGAACGGACAAGTGGTATATGAAGATAAGGAAAAATAAAAGATCATGCATACAACACAACAGAAATTTGAAGAGACGGCAATCATAATCAAACAGGAAGAGATTGCGGACGATATTTACAGCATGTGGCTGCACACCGAGCAGATCGCGGCGCATGCAAAGGCAGGGCAGTTTGTATCGGTCTACTGTAAGGAAGGCAGCAGGCTGCTCCCGAGACCGATCAGTATCTGTGAGATCGACAGAAAGGACGGCGCGCTCCGTCTGGTATACCGCGTGGCGGGAAAGGGAACCGAAGAGTTTTCTTCCATGCACACCGGTATGCAGCTTAAGGTGATAGGACCACTTGGCAACGGCTTTCCGAAGCAGGAGAAAAAGGCGTTTTTAATCGGCGGCGGCATTGGGATTCCGCCGATGTTAGAGCTCGCAAAAGAGTTAAACTGCGAGAAACAGATTGTGCTTGGATACCGGGATGAGCTGTTTCTGCTGGATGAGTTCCGCAAGCAGGGAGAGGTCTATATCGCAACGGAGGACGGCAGTGTGGGAACGGAGGGCAATGTGCTCGACGCCATCCGCGAGAACGGGCTGACCGCGGATGTGATCTACGCCTGCGGACCGCTTCCGATGCTCCGCGCCTTAAAGGAGTATGCCGCAAAGGAAGACATCGAATGTTGGATCTCCATGGAGGAGCGCATGGCGTGCGGCATCGGCGCCTGCCTTGCCTGCGTCTGCAAGTCCACAGAGAAGGATGCGCATTCCAATGTGAAGAACAAGAGAGTCTGTAAGGAAGGACCGGTATTTCGGGCAGAGGAGGTGGATTTCTGATGAATCTTGGCATTGATCTGTGCGGTGTCGCACTGAAGAATCCGGTTATGACGGCATCCGGCACGTTCGGTTCCGGGGAGGAGTATTCGGAGTTTGTCGATTTGAATAAGCTGGGAGCAGTTGTGACCAAGGGCATCGCAAATGTGCCGTGGGAAGGAAATCCGACGCCGCGTGTGGCTGAGGTCTATGGCGGCATGCTCAATGCGATCGGTTTACAGAATCCGGGCATTGACCTGTTCATTGACAGGGACATCCCGTTCCTCAAAAAATATGACACGAAGATCATCGTCAATGTCTGCGGACATACGACGGAAGAATACATTGATGTGGTGGAGCGGCTTTCCGACCAGCCGGTAGATCTGCTCGAGATCAATATTTCCTGCCCGAATGTAAAGGAAGGCGGTATTGCGTTCGGACAGAATCCGAAGATGGTCGAAGAAGTCACAAAAGAGATGAAACGCCATGCAAAGCAGCCGGTCATCATGAAGCTTTCCCCGAATGTCACCGACATCACGGAGATGGCGCGCGCGGCGGAAGCGGGCGGTGCGGATGCGCTTTCCATGATCAATACGATCACAGGAATGAAGATTGATATTCACAGAAGATGCTTTGCACTGGCAAACCGCACGGGTGGTATGTCTGGTCCGGCAGTGCATCCGGTCGCGGTGCGCATGGTCTACCAGAGTGCGCAGGCGGTAAAGATTCCGATTATCGGAATGGGCGGAATCCAGACGGCGGAGGATGCCATCGAGATGATTCTTGCCGGTGCAACCGCAGTCTCGGTCGGTACGGCGAACTTCTATCATCCGCATGCGACGGAGGAGATCGTTGACGGAATCCGCGCCTACATGGAGCGCTATCAGGTGGAGGATATCCGGGAACTGATCGGAGCCGTCCACGACCGGTAGGATCCGTCAGGCATCGAAAGTATCAGAGTTACGCTGGGAGATGGATTCTTAAGGTGAGAGAAAAAATATTTAACATTATCCAGATTGGAGATAAGAGTAACCGGATCAGCCGTGCGTTCGATATTTTTATCACAATTACGATTGTCTCCAATATTCTGGTTACATTTTTACAGACGTTTGAGGAACTGGACTTTCTGTCCGGTTTCTTTTTCGCGGTGGAGGTCATCACGCTGTTTATTTTTTGTGTGGAGTATGTGCTCCGCATCTGGACGGCGGATCTTTTATATCCGGGAATGCGCAAATGCCGCGCCAGACTGCGCTTTATGGTGTCTTTTGACGGCGTGGTGGACATTCTGACCATTGTTCCGGTGTTCTTTTTGTCCGGATTTGTGATCTTTCGGATGCTAAGGGTGGCAAGAATCTTTCATCTCTTCCGGCTGAATGCAAGATATGATTCATTTAATGTCATCACGACGGTACTGTACGAGAAGCGGAATCAGATCATTTCCTCGGTGTTTATCGTGGTGATCCTGATGCTTGCGAGCAGTCTGTGCATGTACAGTGTGGAGCATGACGCGCAGCCGGAAGTGTTCCGCAATGCATTCAGCGGCGTCTGGTGGAGCATGTCAACGCTTCTTACGGTCGGATACGGCGATATTTATCCGATCACGACGCTGGGGCGTCTGATGGCGATCTGTATTGCGTATCTCGGCGTCGGCGTGGTAGCGATCCCGACCGGTATCATCAGCGCCGGATTCGTGGAGCAGTATCAGAGAAAGAGCAGCATCTCAAATATCCGGGATGCGGACATCAAGGAGATTGCGGAGATTTTTGTGGACAGAAGATATGCGGGAAAGACCGTGGGAGAAGTGCAGGATGAGCAGCAGCTGACGGTGTTTTTAATTCTGCGCGACGATTTATCCATCCTGCCGCAGAAGGACACACTCTTAAAGTTAAATGACATTATTGTGATACGCGGGAGAAAAGGTGTATCGTAAAGGAGGCATTCGTATGTGGATTTTCTATGCGTTTGGTTCTGCGCTGTTTGCGGGACTTACGTCGATTCTGGCAAAATGCGGCATCCGCCATACAGACTCGGATGTGGCGACGGCGATCCGCACGATCGTGGTTCTCATTTTTTCGTGGATTATGGTGTTCGTCGTGGGGGCACAGGACGGCATTGCGGCTGTATCCGGCAAGACATGGCTGTTTCTGATTCTCTCAGGGGTTGCGACGGGAGCATCTTGGTTGTGCTACTTTCATGCCTTGCAGGCAGGTGACGTGAATAAGGTGGTTCCGATTGATAAGTCCAGTACAATTCTGACCATTGTGCTGGCGTTTCTTTTTTTGGGAGAGGAAGTCAGCGCACTTAAGATTGTGTGTGTCATCTTAATTGGCGCCGGTACCTTCCTTATGATCCAGAAGAAGGAGACGGAAAAGAGCGTGGGGCAGGAGAAAAAAAGAGCTGGCTTTTGTACGCCTGCCTATCCGCCGGTTTTGCAAGTCTCACTTCGATTCTCGGCAAGATCGGCATCGAGGGACTCAATTCCAATCTCGGAACGGCAATTCGGACGGCGGTGGTGCTCTTGATGGCATGGATCATGGTATTTGCGAAGGGCAAGCAGAAGGAGATTGGCAGGATTGACAGGAGGGAACTGGGATTTATCTGTCTGTCGGGACTTGCAACCGGCGGTTCCTGGCTCTGCTATTACAAAGCGCTGCAGGACGGACTTGCGAGCGTGGTAGTGCCGATTGATAAATTGAGTATCCTTGTCACCATCGCTTTTTCTTATCTGGTATTTCATGAGAAGCTGACGAAAAGGGCGGCGCTTGGTCTTGTACTGATTGTGGCGGGAACGCTTCTCATGATTCTGTAACGGTTGTTTGGAAAATGTTTAACTTTTTTGAAAAGAATGCATTGTTAAAAAAGACTGATAATGAATTTAGCGGAGATGATACAATACGGACAGAGAATTTTTTCAAGGGAATCTTCGCAATAACATATGACTATTAGCAGCACCTTTTGGAACTTTCAGGACAAAAATTAGAAAAAGGAAGAAGATTGTGTTGTAATCTGAAATATAGGAAAATATCACAAAAACCGAATGAGAATTTTGTGGTGGGTTACGCGTTTAACCTTTGTGAAAACGATACTTCTATTGTAATATTGAAGCAGAATATTAAAAATCAGTAATCAATGTAGTGCAGAACAAAGGAGAAAACACATGAATAAAGAAATGAACGTAAATGGAAAAAGCTATACAATAATTAAATTGCTAGGAAAGGGTAAAGGTGGATATTCTTATTTGGCAGAGTCTGGAAATAAGAGATATGTTTTGAAGCAGATACATCATGAACCTTGTGATTATTATCAGTTCGGAAACAAGCTTGAGGCAGAAATCAGGGATTACAAGAAATTGAAAGAAATCGGAATAAAAATGCCTGCCATGCTTGAAGCAGATGTGAAAAATGAACGCATTTTGAAGGAGTTTATTGACGGCGACACGATCTATCAGTTGGTTTTAGAAGACAAGATGAAAACGGACTATATCGAGCAATTGCATAGAATGTGTGCGCTGTTATATGCTGCCAATACAAATATTGATTATTTTCCAACGAATTTTGTTGTACATAACGAAGAAATATATTATGTTGATTTCGAGTGCAACGATTACATGGAAGAATGGAATTTTGAAAACTGGGGTGTAAAATACTGGTCAAAGACACCGGAATTTTTACAGTATGTGAAAGAACATTCATGATACAAGCATCTGCAGGAATGATACGAATTGTATCACGTATGTGAAAGAGCGTTTCTTTCATAGTTTTATGCTTTTTGATAATGAAAGTGGAACAAAGCTGAGCGCAATAATTTGATAATATTGTGGGTATACATATGAAATTATTTATGAATAAGAATGAGAAATATGAAGAGCCTGAGGTTCATATGTTTTTTCATAAACAAACGAAAGAAGTAGAGCAGGTTGAGAAGTTTGTAAGATCTCTTTCTATTACCATTCCGGCTAAATATGAGGATGAGATCTACAAATTATATCCAACAGATATATATTATATTGAGACAATTGACAGGCACACTTATCTGTATACAGCCAGTTGGGTTTATGAAAGTAGTGAGAATCTACTCTCGTTAGAGAAACTCTTAGAGGCAGCTGGTTTTATCAGAGTAAAAAAAAGAATTGTTGTAAGAAGAAGTGGAGTAACACTTTCAGATATTGGATTTGTAAAAAATGGCTATATTAGAAGTGCAGTAAAGGGGTTGGCACTTGGGCTTTCCATGTTTGCTATAGGCTATTTTGTGGAAATATTAATACTTATGCAAAATAGAACATACGCAGGTATAAGATTCTATGTAAGTGCATATGCCGTAGATACTAATATTGCTAAGCAGACAAGTGTGCTTTTTATGCTAATCTGTATCATTGGCAATTTCATTAATGTACTAATGGAAGAGGGACTTTTTAGAGGTCTGTTTCCTCGAATGCTTAATAGCAGGAGATTCTGGAACGTTACCAGTATATGTTCTTTATTTTTTGGAGTTTGGCATATTGTGGGACCTGTAAGGAACTATATTGACGGACAGAGCAGCTTTCAGGGGATGATAGCCAACGCTGTCATGCTTATAGTTTCATCAACTTTGGTTGGGCTTAAGCTTGCAATGATTACATACATGGAAGGCAATTTGTATATGGGTATGGCCGACCATTTTGTGAATAATACGATTGTGAATCTGCTTCATATAGAGAGCACTACCGGCACAGTTGAAATGATGTTTTTAAGGATTACTGTGGCACAGACCATGTCATTTCTTATAGTACTTTTTATTTTTTTTTGGAAAGCAGAAAGTAGAAATTAAGAAATTTCCTCTGTTTTCTTCTTTCTGTATTCATTTGGACTCATATGATAATATTGTCTAAACTTCCGGCAGAAATAGCCGGAACTTGTAAATCCGGTTTCTTCTGCAATGGAAGAAACCGATTTTTGAGTGATATAAAGTTGTTCAGCAGCCTGTGCTAGTCTGTATTGAATTAGATATGCTACCGGAGAACAGTGGATGCCAGTTTGAAAAATGTGTAAAGCTCCACTTTTGCTGATAGATGCCGATGCCGCAATCGTCTCCAATGTAATCTCTTCCATGTAGTGATCATGAATATACTGCATCATAGCTTGTAATCTTGCTTGTTTGTGATTTAATCGATGAATACTGTTAGAATCAGAAGTCCAGTCCATATTTTTTTGCAATATGTTCCAAAGCTGAAATAAAAGTTGTATAGTACATAATTCATTATCCCGCTTAGTTTCCTGAATGGTACAAGTTTGTGATAAAAGTTGTAGCACCTGTTTTCCAAATGTGTTGGATGGACTGAAAACTTGATATGGAACAGACGAGCTTATCACAGGAAGAATATATTTTTCGTAAATGAGGCTGTTTTCGGGTGCTAATAGGGTTGGCGAAAAAACAATATTAGGTGCAAATGTACTGCTTTGTGCTTCAAAACGATGCAGGACACCGCTATTGATAAATATGCCGCAACCTTTATGTAGTTCTATTTTACTTGTACCTATAAGGCAGAGCGCAGTACCTTCAGCAGTATAAAGAAATTCTAATTCATGATGCCAATGCCAGTCAATGCGATGGAAGTCAAATTTCCAAATATTATCAGGATAGTATGCAAATGGATAACGATTGTTGCCATGCTGGATGGTTTCTCGTAGTGTTTCATCTGTAGTTATCTTAAAAGTCTCCATGCTATATTTCCTCATAAATAATAAAATTTGTTATATTGTACCATAAATATATGATTTTATACAATGACTAGATATAAAGTTTACGATATAATCACATTTATTAGAGGAGGACAAAATGAAAAGCCAATATAATAAGACAATTACAGCCTGTTTTGTAGGTTATATTGTACAAGCTATCGTTAATAATTTTACACCACTGCTTTTTTTGCTTTTTCAGAAATGCTATCATATTCCAATTTCCAAAATTACATTGTTAGTGACTTTTAATTTTGGGATACAACTACTGGTTGATCTTCTTTCTGTCAGATTTGTTGATAAAATAGGATATCGGATATCAATGATTATAGCTCATGTTCTAGCAGCGGCAAGATTATTCCTTCTTACAGTTTTACCAGAGATTTTACCAGTTTCCTTTATTGGAATTTTGATTGCTGTAATGATCTATGCGGTAGGTGGTGGACTTTTGGAAGTCCTAGTCAGTCCAGTTGTTGAGGCTTGCCCATCCGACAATAAGGAAAAAGCAATGAGCCTGTTGCATTCTTTTTTTATTGCTGGGGACACGCCGGAGTTGTACTCATATCAACAGTGTTCTTTTATGTAGTCGGTATAGATAACTGGAAAATATTAGCCATTATTTGGGCGGTTATTCCAATTGGAAATGCTTTTGTTTTTGCAAAGGTGCCAATCGCACCTCTGCTTGAGGATGGCGAAACCGGTCTTGGGTTAAAAGAATTGTTTCGGATGAAAATTTTTTGGATTTTGTTGATTATGATGATATGTGCAGGAGCAAGTGAGCAAGCAGTAAGTCAATGGGCCTCTGCTTTTGCAGAAAAAGGTCTTGGAATTTCAAAGGCAGCCGGCGATTTAGCAGGGCCAGATGGCATTTGCGGTTCTAATGGGAATATCAAGATTGTTTTATGGTAAGTATGGTGACCGTATCAATTTGGAACACTTTATGATTTATAGTAGTTTTTTATGTATTTTATCCTATTTAGGGATTTCATTATTCTCGATTCCGCTATTAAATCTGATTGCCTGCGCTGTCTGTGGGCTTTCAGTGGGAATCATGTGGCCTGGAACTTTCAGCAAGGCATCAGCAGCTTTGCCCAAAGGGGGAACAGCCATGTTTGCATTGCTGGCATTAGGTGGAGATATAGGTTGTTCAGGAGGTCCTACATTGGTTGGAATGGTATCAGGAGCTTTTGGGGATAACCTAAAGAGGGGAATTTTGGCAGGAATTATTTTTCCAGTGTTGCTACTTATAGGAGTCATTCTTTGCAGAAGACAAAAGAAAATTACTAATTATAATACAGTGAAAAGTAGGCACTAAATATAGCTGCTTATTAAAATAAAAAAGAAAGTGAGAAAAAAGATGGAATTTTTGAAAAACAATCCTAAATGGATACGTCAACCAAAGCAGGTACAAATTAGTGAGGATAAAGTTGTAATTCTTACAGAAAGGGGTACCGACTTATGGGCACGCACTTATTATGGTTTTCAAAATGATAATGCTCCAGTATTTCAAGTTGAAACAACGGACAAGTACTTTTCTTTTATTGTTAAAACAGAATTCGAGAGTACCTGTCGTTTTGACCAGTGTGGTGTGGCTATGTATTTAAATAGTGATAATTGGTTTAAGGCATCTATAGAATATGAGAATAAAAAAATACAGCGATTGGGAAGCGTTGTAACCAATCATGGATATTCTGACTGGGCAACAACAGACATATCCTCTGATATTAAAAAGTATGTGGTATCGTTTTTCGCGAAGGGACAGTGACTACTGTATTGAATGCAGTGAGGATGGCATAAATTTCAGACAAATGCGTATTTTCCATATGTGGGAAGGTGCAGAAAAATTACTTATGGAATATATGCATGCAGCCCGACAGAAGGCTCATATAAGGCAACATTTTCAAATATGCAGATTACGGAATGTAAATGGGAATCAGATGTAGACTGGCGTGATTGATGATATGATTTCTAAAGATAAATCTCATATGAGAAAAATTTTAGAATTTTTGGGGATTATTTAACATTATAAATAAAGAGTGTCATCTGCATCCACCCATATTTGCATCGTTCCATCAAGATATAATTTTGCATATTCAAGTGGTTCGTCAATGGCAAGTGCGTTTAATGAACAGACTGATCCGGGTGTGGTTTTTAAATCCTTCTCAGCTTCCTAACAGTCAATACGGAGCATATAGCCAGCACTGGTATATACATCAATGCTGTTGCGTTGTGGATTGTATTCTGCAAATATTGTTCTCATCGTATCAAATCTCCTTATCGTTAAATCAATCATTTGTTGCAAAAAACAAAAGCATTTCAATCAGTTCACCATGTCACTTTTATTTTGTGTTATACTGTTTTATATAATTTCCGTTCCCTTGTTTTTGCCCTTATCAGAGTTCGTAAACACTTATGGGACAATATAATACAAGGGAAACAATAAGGGAAAGCTCACCTGCGATAAATTTAGTGTTTTCAAGGGATTGAGAGATATTTGATAATAAGATATAACAGTTATTAAATTCCTTGGAATATATGAAATCTCAATTCCAGTTTGTAAGGAACAGAAACTTTGAAGTTTATGGAGAGGAGAAGAATATGATTTTTCACTATGCTGGCAAATATAATGGAGATGAGAGTAGTCTTCCATACAAGGAACATCATCCTAATGCAACCCCGTTTAAAGAACCAGAGGATACGAAGAAATTATCATTAATTGCAAATGGGGGATGTATTTTGATAATGGGTATATTAGCAATTCCATTTTTAATACTGGGAATAGAATATATTCCTGATAATGCAATATGGATGATGATAGGTGGAATTTGTGGCGGATTATCTCTGTTGCCACATGAATTGCTGCATGCAATATGTTATAAAAAAAAGATGTATATATGTATAATGATTTGGCACATGGGTTGATGTTTGTGGTAGGAACAGAGGATATGAGTAAAGGGCGTTTTATTTTTATGTGCTTGTGCCCTAATCTTATACTTGGCATAATTCCCTATATTTTATTTTTGATATTTCCGCAATTTGTTGGATTGGGTTTATTTGGAATTATTTGTATTGGAATGGGGTTTGGGGATTACTTAAATATTTACAATGCAATAAAGCAAATGCCGAAAAATTCCAAAACATATTTATGTGGAATGCACTCATATTGGTACTTGTAGAAATGCTAAAAATCCAGTTTGCAGAACTAATAGAGAAGTAACATATAAAACAATAAATATGGTCAAAAAATCATCGACATCCGACCTACAGCACGTTATAATATAGTTAATCTAATAAGAAAACCAAGTGATTATTGTTACGAAGCTGAATCGTAATGGTGGCCAACCGATTGGACTTGATGGAACGGAATGGTTATATTCTCCGGGTGCTCCGGGCACCAGACGGGTACCGAAAGGTGCTTTACAGAGATGAAAACAGGTCTGACGAAGTATCGCTCAGATTAGATTAAAAAATCTAGTCTGGGCGATTTTTTTCGTTCAGGGAAAAGGAGAAAATGTCATTGACAGAAAAGACGGATATCAATCATAACGAAATACTTCCGGCAGAGCATTGACGATACTATGACACAACATACAAAGCCATACGCTTCCGGTAACCTCCCTTATGCACGCAGGCATAAAGCTTGAGCCCAACACGAATAATCCGAATATGAAATAGTTTTTTTGGTATTGATGTACTCGGGTATAAAAAACAGGGGAAGATGCCAAATCCACAAGATTGCCGTAGTTATTATGCCGGATATAACAAAGTTGAATTCCTTATTAAGCTTCGGAAAGGTAATAATGCTCCAGCCTGCTTCTTCCAGACCACCGCCTACTATCATGGCAGGAATCAGGGGAGCTGCAATCATAATTATTGCAGCAATAGCAACACCAATTGCAAAGTCACAGCATATGCGTGAGATATGGTTTTATGTGATGTCCGGTGGAGTGATGCTAAAGATTGTAGTTATGGAGATTGCAAGAATTATTATACAGATGTTTTAGGAGTGTTTTCATGAGAGTACACCACTATAGATAATAGAGACGTTATTATGAACAGATAGTCATTGACGTGATGATCAAATGAGGTCTTCCGTTAATCGGTCAATGGGTATATATTTGCATTAACCGAATCGGTCAACGGAGGTGGCTTATGAATGAAAAATTTTATGCTTTGCCGGAAGAAAAACAATCTCAAATATTAAATGCTGCATATAAAGTATTTGCAACGAATCAATATAAAAAAGGCACCAACCTCAGAAATTGCGGCAGAAGCAGGAATATCTGGAAATGATAAATCATTGGGAAATAGTTTATGGAAAAGGGATGGAAAATGACCGAAAACAGTTATAAGACACCCTGTGGCTGCATCCATTATTTTGTAAATATAATAGACAAGCAGAAAATTACGTTAGTGTTTTTGCCGGGACTTACAGCAGATCACAGGCTTTTTGAAAAACAGATAGAATATTTTGAGAAGAAACAGAATGTGTTTGTATGGGATGCACCATCACATGCATTATCCAGACCATTTACGAATAATTACAGTCTGCCTGACATGGCAGAATGGCTTGATAAAATCTTAGCAAAAGAAGAAATTTGTAATCCCATCATTATCGGTCAGTCTATGGGTGGATACCTGGCTCAAATGTATATGGAATTATATCCGGATAAGATAAAAGGCTTTATCTCCATTGATTCTGCACCGCTTCAAAAGTCTTATATGACAGCAATGGAAATATGGCTTCTTGAAAGAGCAGAGCCATTATATAAGATCTATCCATGGAAAGCACTTCTTAGGGCAGGTTCAAGAGGGTGTGCAGAGACGGATTATGGTCAGAGTCTTATGCGGAAGATGATGATGTCCTATGATCCAGATCCTGAAGAATATGCAAGGCTTGCCGGTTTTGGGTACAGAATGCTTGCTGAGGCGATCAAAGCAGATCTGCCATATCATATCAGTTGTCCGGCATTACTTATCTGTGGCGAAAAGGATAAAGCGGGCTCAGCCAAAAGCTATAATAAGAAATGGCATCAGAGAGAAGGTTTACCGCTTAAATGGATAAAGAATGCTGGTCATAATTCCAATACTGACCAGCCGGATGAAGTGAACAGACTTATAGAAAAATTTATCAGCGAGATAGATAGGAAAGGAGTGTCCGGATGAAATTAAATATACAGTGGAAAAAAGTATTGTATGGAATTATATTGATAGTTATCGGTATAATATTGGCTGCTCTTCATTTTATTGTGGCTGGAGATGGTATCAGAGATTTCATTTCCAGTATTATTGCAGTTATATCAGTATTGGTAATATTAGTAGGAACTTATATGACATTAAGTGAAATCAAAAACTGTAAATGAAAAATTTCAGAGGACAGGATAGCTCAGATTGAAGTATACGACGCTCAGCGGGGTTGCCTATTTTCCGGGAAAAGTCGGAGGAAAGATTGCCGTGCAGGGGTATCGCACAGCCAGAAAGATCTAGCAGTTTCAATAGACGGGAGCGGATTCCGCGTTCCTTCCCAGAAGCGGATTACATGATCGGAACGATAGACTGTACCGCGGAGGAGAAGGAACGGGTATAACCGGTCAGGAGTGAAACTGCGCGTACTTTTTCGGAGAGATGCCGACTGCTTTTGTGAAGGCACGCAGATAATTGCTGTAGTCGTTGAAGCCGCAGGCCTCGCAGGCTTCCGAGACGGAGCAGCCCTGATCGAGCAGCGATTTGGACAGGGTGATGCGCTTTGCGGTGATGTATTTGTTGATGGTGGTGCCGGTGGCCTCCTTGAAAATACGGCACAGATAGGACGTGCTCATAAAAAAATGCGCGGACAGACCGGCGAGCGTCAGCGGCTCGCCGATATTGGAGTTGATGTAGGATAAAATGGCGTCCACCTGGGCGTGGTAATTGGAAGATGGAGCCGGGGCGGGGGCTGCGGCGTCTGTGCAGCGGGCGGCGAAGGCTCTGTTTAAAAAGACCATCAATTCCAGAAAGATTGCCTGATCTAAGAGGTCTTCCCCCATGCCGCCATCGTCATGCAGTTCGTGGATAAAATACATAAAGCGGTTCTGCTCCTTGGGGAGAGGTGGATCTGGTGCGGCATTCTGGTGTCACGGAAAGAAAAACAATGGCTAAGATCTGTCGCGCCGGTGGAGAGCTTCGATAAGTATTCCGGGTCGATGGAGAGGATGATCCGCTCGTGTGTCTGCTGATCGATCTGTGTCAGGTGGTGGCTTTCAAACTGGTTGATTAAGAAAAGATCGCCGGGGCGGATGTCGTACAGGCAGTGGTCGATCAGAAACTGTTTTCCGCCGGAAATCGAGTAATAGACTTCGCAGCAGTTGTGAATGTGCATGTCCATGATCTTCTCATCGCCGTAGAGATGGGCGAACGCGAATGTGTGGGTGCTCATGCAGTGTTCGATGGCTTCTTTGCAGGTTATACAGCTATTCATAGGTTCTCCGTTCTTACGATTCCAGGCGGCAGTGCCGCCGTTTTTTAATGCGCCAGTGGCGCCATGTGCCTTGTGGTGTTATGTGTTCTGTAGCGCATGTCTCTTTACACAGCATAGGACAAAAGTTCAATATTTGCAAGATTTATAATACAATATTGCGGGAAATGGAATAACATATCTGATATACTAGGTGTAAGCAATGAGCAGTACCAGAGTAATAAGAGGGAAAAAGAAAGGACGGAAAACTATGGTTAATTTTTCATTAGAGGGAAAAGTAGCGCTTGTAACAGGCGCATCCTACGGCATCGGATTCGCAATCGCATCTGCATATGCGCAGGCGGGCGCAACGATCGTATTCAACGACATCAAGCAGGAGCTTGTCGACAAGGGACTTGCCGCTTATGAGGAGCTGGGCATCAAGGCGCACGGATATGTCTGCGATGTCACAGATGAGGAGCAGGTAAACGCACTGGTTGCAAAGATCGAAAAAGAGGTCGGCGTGATCGACATTCTGGTAAACAATGCCGGCATCATCAAGCGTATTCCGATGTGCGAGATGTCCGCAGCAGAGTTCAGACAGGTCATCGATGTGGATCTGAACGCACCGTTTATCGTTTCCAAGGCGGTGATTCCGTCCATGATCAAAAAAGGACACGGCAAGATCATCAACATCTGCTCCATGATGTCCGAGCTTGGCCGTGAGACTGTATCCGCTTATGCAGCGGCAAAGGGCGGCTTAAAGATGCTGACCAGAAACATTGCATCGGAGTATGGCGAGTACAATATCCAGTGCAACGGCATCGGACCGGGTTATATTGCAACTCCGCAGACCGCACCGCTCCGCGAGATCCAGCCGGACGGAAGCAGACATCCGTTTGACCAGTTCATCATCGCAAAGACCCCGGCAGCAAGATGGGGAAGCGCCGAGGATTTACAGGGACCGGCAGTATTCCTGGCTTCGGACGCATCTGATTTTGTCAACGGCCACGTACTGTATGTGGACGGCGGTATCCTTGCTTACATCGGAAAACAGCCGCAGTAAGTAATTTCAGGCAGCATAAAAATGACATAGAAATAGTGTATTTTTTCATAAGAAAGTCTATGGAAAAATGCACTATTTTTTTATACCATAATAAAAAATCAGGAAGCTGTCTGTAAGGGAATCTGTGCAGTACGACTGCCAAGAAGAAGGAATCAGGAAAGCTGCAGACAGAAGAACAAACGCCCGGAAAGGATGGCGGGATGACGGAAAAGATGAGCAGAGAAAAAGCGGAATGGAGTCCAGAGTGGCTTACGATCCGCGAATTTATACATATCACACCGGTTAATCTGTTCCACAAGGAGCAGGAGGAAGGGGAAAAACAACCGGAGGCAGAGCAACAGCTGACAGCGGAATTCCGGCGGAATCTGCATGTTCTGGTGCGTGCGCGTTTTACGCTTGAGACGGCGCAGGAGAACCTGACGTTAAGACTGACGGCGGACGATCACTACAAGCTGTACGTGGAGTCCGGATTTGTGGCGGAGGGACCTGCGCCCGGTTATCCGGATCACTACTATTACAACGAGATTCCACTGGGGAAGATGGAGGCCGGAGAGCACTGCTTCGGACTGCATTTATATTATCAGGGGTTAATCAACCGTGTATACAACAGTGGCGACCTGCGCTTTGCGTTTGCCGCAGAGTTGATGGATGCGCAGGGCTGTCGGATACCGCTTCGTTTTTGCTATGAGAGGACGGATGCGTACAGCGGCGGAACAATCGGATATGATACGCAGTTTCTGGAAAACTTTGACAGCAGAAAATTCCCGGAAGGATGGAGCAGTGCGGAATTTGAGGATGCCGGATGGAAGACGCCGGCTGCGGCAGAGTGGGCGGATTACCGGTTGTATTTACAGCCGACGCGGATGCTTTGCGGGGAGCGCATCAAGCCGGAAAAAGTCGAGATCTATGAGGATGGCAGCATCCGGATCGATGTGGGAGAGGAAGTAGCCGGAAGCCTGTGCCTGACGGCAGAGGGAAGCGCGGGGGATACCGTGGAAATCTTCTGCGGAGAGGAACTGGATGAGAGCGGCAGCGTCCGCTGCGAGATGCGCTGCAACTGCTCCTACCACGAGATCTGGACGCTCTCAGACGGCTGCTGCAGTCTGGAACCGTATGATTACAAAGGGATTCCGCTACGCAAAGCTGCTTCCGGGGAAGGGCGTGAACATTTGTGGGATTTTTGTGCAGACACGCCACTATCCGATGGAGGAGGGCGCAGAGGTGACGTCTTCCGAAAAGCGGCTGGAGCAGATTTTTTCCATCTGTAAGAACGCGGTGAAATACGGAACACAGGAGGGCTATGTGGATTGCCCGACCAGAGAAAAAGGACAATATCTGGGGGACGCCGTTGTGACGGCGCATGCGCAGGTACTGCTGACCGGGGAGACACAGATGCTTTTGAAATGCATCGATCAGTTTGCGCAGACAAGGGCAGTCTGCCCGGGGCTTCTGGCGGTTGCACCGGGAGGACTGATGCAGGAGATCGCCGATTATTCCCTGATGTATCCGCAGCTGCTGGCACTATACTACCGTTACACCGGCAACGCGGCTGCGCTGCTTCCATACTATAAGACGGCGCTTGGCATGATCCGGCATTTTGCGCAGTACGAGCGCGCGGACGGGCTGCTTGTGCAGGTGGCAGACAAGTGGAATCTGGTCGACTGGCCCGAAAATCTGCGGGATGAGTATGATTTTGCGCTGACAAGGCCCGTTGTGGGGGGGGGTGCCATAATGTCATCAATGCCCTGTATCTCGGTGCGAAAAAACGCTCAACGGGCTTGCCCGTGTGCTGGGCAGCAGAGGGAGCCGTATGAGCTGGAAGAACCGGTTTTCGCGTATCGCAGGGCGTTTTACCGGAAGTAGACGGGGCTTCTTGCAGACAGTGAAACAAGCAGCCACACATCGCTTCACTCCAACGTGTATGCCCTGTATTTCGGGCTTCTGGAGGAGGCAGAGGAAGCACCTGTCATTGAGTTTCTGGAAAAACGGGGATTTTCCTGCGGCGTGATGTTAAGTTATTACCTGCTGCTTGCACTGGCACGGCGGGGGCGGTATGAAAGTGTGTACAGGCTGCTGCTAAACGACAGCGATCACGGGTGGTGTAACATGCTGCGGGAGGGAGCGACGACCTGCTTTGAGGCGTGGGGGAAAGATCAGAAGTGGAACACGAGCCTGTGTCATCCGTGGGCGAGTGCGCCCGTGCCTGTGATCTTAGAGGAGATCGCCGGAATCCATCTGTCGCCGGAAGGCGGCTGCGATTTTGCACCGCATATTCCCAAGGAAGTGGATTACTTCCATGCGTCCGTGCGGGTGCGTGGAAAAATGTATACTGTCACGAAACAGGATGGGGAAATCCATGCTGCGATAGACGGCATAGAGCAGTCAAAAGAAATGTAAAATAAAAGAAATCCCAGACAAAAGCTATCGGGAAGAAATCAGCAGAAAGAATGGAGGAAGAAAAGATGTTGTATCCAAGAGAGAACAGAGTGCGCGGGGTGATAGATCTTGGCGGAGTATGGAATTTTAAACTGGGAGATGAGAAGGAGCCGGGAGATTCCTTTGTGATGGGGGAGGACACAGAGCTGATGGCGGTGCCGGCATCGTACAACGATCAGAAGGACGACCCGAAATACCGGAACCATTACGGCTGGGCGTATTACGAGCGGAAGATTACGGTTCCGTCCTATCTGAAGGGACAGCGTCTCGTGCTCCGCTTTGACGCGGTTACACATGCTGCAAAGGTGTACTTAAATGGCAGATTTCTGACTGCGCATAAAGGTGGCTTTCTTCCGTTTGAGGTGGATGTGACAGATCAGCTTGTGCCGGGAGAGACGGCGGAACTCGTCGTTGCGGCGGACAACCGGGTAAATCACAGCACGCTTCCGGTCGGAAATGAGGGCAGCACGGCATTTTTCGGATCGGACAATCCGGGCGTGCCGAGTGTTGAAGCGGCGAAGGTATGGAGAAAACCGCAGAATCTGCCGAATTTTGATTTCTTTAATTATGCGGGAATCAACCGTCCGGTCCGCATCTATACGACGCCGGCGGCTTATATTGAGGACATTACGCTGGTGCCGGATATTGACGGCGATACCGGAGTGGTAAATTATGAGATTAAGACGGCGGGCAGCGTATGTGAGGATGAGGTGCGCATCCGTATTCTGGACGCGGACGGCAATGAGGTGGCAGCGGCGGATGGAGCGGGCGGAACAGTCAGAATCCCGAATGCCAGACTGTGGTGGCCGTGGCCGGGGGATGCCGTACCTCTATACGGCGAGTGTCACTTACGGGGAGGATCTCTACGAGGAGACATTCGGCATCCGCACGGTGGCGGTAGAGGGAACGCAGTTTTTGATCAATGGAAAACCGTTCTATTTTAAGGGCTTTGGAAAACACGAGGATGCGGCTTTCCGTGGAAGAGGACTCGATGTGTGCCTGGATGTCAAGGATATCAATCTGATCCACTGGCTGAATGCCAATTCTTTCCGCACCAGCCACTATCCGTATGCGGAGGAGATGTATCAGCTGTGCGACAGAGAGGGTATCGTCGTGATCGATGAGACGCCTGCGGTCGGAATCGGCGCGGGAGATAAGATCGACCCGTACAAGACCTTTCACATCAGAGAGCACCACGAGCAGGTGCTGCGCGAGATGATTGCAAGGGACAAGAATCATCCTTGCGTAGTCATGTGGTCGATGGGAAATGAACCGGACACCGAGCATTTTCCGGAGTCGGCGTACGATTACTGGCACTCGCTCTATGAACTGACGCACAGCCTTGATCCGGCAGACCGTCCTGTGACTTTCGTGTGTTGCCAGAACAACTACGAGAGAGATCTCGTGACGAGGACGATGGACGTGGTGTGTGTGAACCGTTACTATGGCTGGTACAATCTGTCCGGCGATCTCGATGCGGCATGCTATGCATTAAATATGGAACTGGATTTCTGGGAAAAACAGAACAAACCGGTGATGATTACAGAATATGGCGCGGATGCGGTTGCGGGGATCCACGAGAGCGTGCCGGAAATGTTCTCCGAGGAGTTCCAGATGGAATATTACCGCAGACAGAATGCGGAATTTGACAAGCGCAGCTTCTTCATCGGCGAGCAGGTCTGGAACTTTGCGGATTTCGCCACAATCCAGGGCTGCATGCGCGCCGACGGAAATAAAAAAGGTCTCTTTACCAGAGACCGGCGGCCGAAGATGGCGGCACACTATTTTAAGGAGCGCTGGGGACAGATCCCGAATTTTGAGTACAAATAAATGACCTCCTGCCTGTATGTCAGCGGGAAAGGTCTTCCATTTCTCCATGGTCAGATTTGACCGTCTTGCGGTAGCTGCTGGGAGAAACTCCTGCTACTTTTTTAAAGGTCTGGGAAAAATAGCTGGAGGAGGAAAAACCACAGGTATGGCTGATGACAGAAAGAGAGTAATCTGTGGTTGCCAGCAGCTTTTCAGCTTTTTTTACGCGGGCATGCATGAGATAGTTGATGGGAGAAATCCCATACTCATCAGTAAAGGCATGTACCAGATAATATTTGTTTACATGCGAAAATTTTGCCAGATGCTCCAAGGAGAGATCATCCCCGCAGTTCTGATCAATATAGCGCCGAACGGAATCGCAGAGGTGGGATGCTCTTTTGTTTGCGGGACTGAGAATCGTAGAAAAATTGGTCTGGCGTCCGAAAAGAACGATAAGGATTTCCATCAAATCTTGACAGACTGTTTCATAGCCGGCAGAGCGGGTTTCGATTTCACGGAGCATTACTTTTAAATAGAAGTTAACGGTATCTTTGATTTCCCTGAAATTTACAATGCAGAAGTTGGCGTTGTTATTTTCAACGGAAAGTTCCAGCCCTTCAATGCCCAAAACGATATATTTTAATGGATTGGCATTGAAACCAAGTTCCGTATGGGACACATTGGGATTGATGACCACCAGATCGTTGGCAGAAACCGGGAAGATATTATCTTCTACCTGGAATTGTCCCACACCGTCAATTACATAGAAAAGCTCAGAACAGTAATGGGTGTGGGGCGTACTGATCCAGTCACCACCGTAGGTTGCAGAGGAAACATATAAAAGTCTTGCTTTATCTCTTGTTAAATATTCTTTTGGAATGGAGATGTCGAAACGTTCATTTCCCATAAAAACCTCCCCAAAAACTTATTTTCATGAATATCATTTTGCGTTGTTTCTGCGCTGTTTTCTGCGCATCTGAAGTTCTGCAGGAACTTCTAAATATGAATCCGTCAGAATTCATTATATCACGAAAAGACAGCGGTGTATTGTGTTAAATTGTTGCTGAATATCAATATCTTGCTGAACAATATAATAAAATATAAGAGCAGTGAATCGTCATTTTGCACATTGAAATTGGTGTGATAAAAAATACTACGTTAAAATGACGGAAAATAATAATGCTGAAAATGAAAAGGCTGTCAAAATACTCATATTTTTAGTAAAAACAGCAAGATATTGATAGAATAGGACAACATAGAAATTGAATAGTAGGATATGGAAAGCTATAATGAAACCATCAACAAATGATGTATTGTTTCAAAGGAGGATTTAATATGAGAAAGAAATTAGTAGGCACACTGCTTATAGCAGCGATGACCGCTTCCACACTTGCAGGCTGCGGAAGCAGTAACAGCACAGCAGGCACTTCTGCATCCGGCGGTGCAGCTGAAACCAGCCCGGTAGAGTCTGCAACAGAAGCTGAAGGCACAGATGCAGCAGATGGCGAAGAAGTTCTTACTGTATGGTGCTGGGATCCAACCTTCAATGTATATGCAATGAAACAGGCTGAGGCAATTTACCAGAAAGATCATCCCAATTTTAAACTGGACATTCAGGAGAAGGTTTACACCGATATTGAGCAGAACATCATTACCGCCGCTGAGGCCGATAATTATGACACACTGCCGGACATTTTCCTGATGCAGGATAATTCTTTCCAGAAAAATATTGCAAACTATCCCGAGGTGTTCACAGAATTATCAGATTCCGGTATTAATTTTGACGATTTCTCCGGTGGTAAATTAGGAGATTCCACCGCAGAAGGAAAACACTACGGTATTCCTTTTGATAATGGAGCATCTATTATGGCAATCCGTTCCGATATGGTAGAGGCTGCCGGTCTTACCGTTGAAGATTTCAAGGACACAACCTGGTCTGAGTTCATGGAGCTGGCGAAAAAAGTTGTCGATGCAAACGGTGTTCCCATGCTGACAAGTTCCGGAGGTTCTGAAATTGTTATCGAGATGCTGCAGTCTGCAGGCGCATCTCCTATCGTTAATGGTGAAGTTCATCTGGCAGACAACGCAGCTTTGAAAAAAGCAATCGAGGTTTACAAGCAGTTAATCGATGAGGGGATTATGGTTGACTACACCGACTGGGATCAGTACATTGCATCCATGAACAAGGGTGAGGCTGCTGGTGTTATCCAGGGCTGCTGGATTATGTCATCCATTCAGTCGGCAGAAGACCAGTCTGGTAAGTGGGCTATTGTAAACATGCCTGCTTTAGACGGCATTGATGGTGCCACCAATTACGCAAACTGTGGTGGTGCAAGCTGGGCAGTATCTTCTAATTGCAAGAACACTGAACTGGCATTTGATTTCCTAAAGACAACCTTTGGTGGCAGCGTTGAATTATACGATGATTTACTCCCTAACGCCGGCGCAATTTCCAGCTATCTGCCGGCAGCAGAGTCTGACGTTTACAACCAGACCTCTGATTTCTATGGTGGACAGGAAGTCTACAAAGACATTGTTGAGTTTGCAGGCAAAGTTCCCGCAATTAACTATGGTGCATATTATAATGATATTAGAAGTGCACTGACCGATGCAATCACTAACGTAGTACAGAATGGTGCTGATATTGATGAAGAGATTCAGAATGCACAGGATGCTGTTGAGTTTAACATTAGTGAATAAGTAAGTGAAAAATGAGCCAGTACCGGGATCAGCGTATTGCGTTCCCGGTATTTTTTCACAGGCGAGGATGCACAGATTTTTACAGAAATATATGTCGCCAAAAGCGGCGTAAAAGCGGCGCAGAATATCGCGAAACGATATTCTTTTTAATCAGGAGAATTTATATGAAACAGAAGAAAGCAAAAATGAGTTTGGAAAAAAAACACAACCTGACCGGATGGGCATTTTTAATTCCGGCTGCACTTCTTATCTTTATCTTTTGCTTTTATCCTATGATACAGGCAATTATCCTGTCCTTTACCAAAAAAGGATCAGGATTTGCAGGGCTGGCAAATTACCAGAGAATATTAAAGGATAAGACGTTCCAGCAGTGTCTGTTTAACACTGTATTTTACTTTATAATCCAGGTGCCTGTCATGTTACTTCTGGCACTGGGGCTGGCACATCTTTTGAACAGTCCGAAGATTAAAGGAAAGAGTATTTTCCGTACTCTTATCTTTCTTCCATGTGCGACATCACTGGTATCCTATTCCATGATTTTCAAATCCTTATTTGCCCAGGACGGTCTGGTAAATAATATTATTACGACCCTTGGCTTTGACAGAGTGGACTGGTTCCAGAATGCATGGGCAGCCCGTTTTGTCATCATCATTGCACTGATCTGGAGATGGACCGGATACAATATGGTTTTCTATCTTGCGGGCTTACAGAATATTGATGATTCCGTATACGAAGCAAGTTATATTGATGGAGCGACCCCTTTTCAGCAGTTTATGAAGATTACCATTCCCTTTATTGAAGCCTACCATCCTGTTGACGGCTATTATGTCAACTTCAGGTACGTTACAGTTGTTTGATGAGTCTGTTAACCTGACTTCCGGCGGTCCTGGTAAGTCCACCATGACACTGGCGCATTATGTTTATAATATCTCCTTTGTGGAAACACCCAAATTTAACTATGCGGCGGCAATTTCCGTATTTATCCTTGTGAGTGTGGCAGTTCTTTCTGCAATCCAGATGAAAGTAGGTGACAAACGTGACTAAAGTAAAGACAACTATCGCTTATATTATTTTAATCATTGCCAGTTTCCTGTCAGCGTTTCCCCTGTACTATATGATTTGTGGAGCAACCAACTCCAGCATTGATATTGTCCGTGGAAAACTGTTCCCAGGTGTTTATCTGATGGTAAATTACCAGAGTCTCATTGCAAACCAGACTCTGGGACGAGCCATGTTTAACTCTTTCCGCAATGCAATTGTGATTACTGTGATTGCACTGTTAATCTGTTCCATCGCAGGCTACGGCTTTGAGATTTATCATGACAAGGGCAAAGACCTTCTGATGAACATCCTGCTTCTTGCCATGATGCTTCCCTTTGTTGCTATTATGATTCCTTTGTTTAAAATGTTTTCTTCATGGAAACTGGTTAATACATGGATTGCACTGGCACTGCCGTCGCTTTCTACACCATTTCTCATTATGATGTTCCGGCAGGCAGCCCGTTCTTTCCCTCATGATATTATCCAGGCAGCCCGTCTGGAAGGACTTAGTGAGATCAGGATTTTTTTTACCATGTTCCTGCCAATTATGAAGTCTACCTACGGCGCAGCCATGACAGTAACTTTCATGAATGCATGGAATAACTATCTCTGGCCAACGATTATTTTGCAGGACAGCAACCAGATTACCATGCCCATGTTGGTTGCAAACTTAAAAAGTGGTTACAGCGTAGACTATGGTATGTTAATGCTGGGGGTATTGATTTGTACCCTTCCTACCGCAATTATCTTTCTGTGCTTACAAAAGAGTTTTGCCAATGGAATTGCAGGAGCAGTGAAATAATGAATCGGAAATATTGTCTGGATAAAAAAGAAAGAATGGGAGGAGGCGCAGGCAGCCCTTCTTCTTGCAAAACAGTTCGGGCTCATTGAAGATGCCGGTATCGAGGCTTTAGAAAAAAGGCGGGCGAAGAAAAATAAGGAAAATTCTCTTTATGGTGTCCGTTTTTATTCTCCAGCCATGTATCTTCAGTACGAGCTCACACGATTTAAGCTGGACTTCGTTCAGCCCTCGGAGCAGATAAAAAAGCTGGGGGTCTGTCCCGGTTTACGGAGGAAGAAAAGCGGGCATTTTATGAAAATAACCAGGATTTGTTCGGACGTTACCATGGGGATTTGTTTGACTATGAGGATGTCCGGCAGATTATCGAAAAAAGACTGAGGGAGGATGCCTATGACAGGCTCATACAGGACATATTATGTCAATCAGAAAACCGGGCGTGATAGTAACGATGGACTGACCATGGATTCCCCGTTTGCCAGCCTTTTTCAGGTAAACAGATTGAGACTGTACCCTGGCGATAAGGTGCTGCTGGCCCGGGATTCCGTTTTTACAGATCAGTTTCTGCAGATGAAAGACAGTGGAACAAGGGAGCATCCCATTGAAATTGGCTCTTATTCACCGGAAGAAGAGGGGGAGGGAAAAAATCCCTGATAGCAGCCGGGGGACAGGGCATCTGGTATCAGGATTACGGTACAACATTGGATTCACCTGCGCATGTTTATCAAGGTTATGTATCCTCTGCCGTACTTTTATATGATGTAGAGCATGTGGTCATCCATGATATTGAGATTAGCAATCAGGCAGTGGAAATTCTGGGTGAAGATTACAGTGCTCCTCATAAAATGAACCGCACTGGCGTGGCTGTGGTGGCAAAGGATAAGGGAGTGCGCAGCGGCATTACCCTGCGCAACCTTTCTATCCATGATGTGAATGGCAATGTCTATGACAAACATATGAACAACGGCGGCATTTATATGACAGCTTTAAAGCCTGCCGATGAAAAAGCTACCGGTGTGGCGCGCTTTAAAGATATCACTGTGGAAGGCTGCTTTGTATACAAGACCAGCCGTTGGGGAATCGCTGTTGGATACACCTATGCACATGACAAATTCCAGGGGGCGGAACTGCCCGAGGATACCTTTTTGAAATACGGACATGAAAATATGGTCATCCGGGACAATTATGTAAAAGCCGCTGGGGGCGATGGCATCACTGCGATGTATGCTTTGCGCCCATTAGTAGAACACAATACAGCAGATTCCGTTGCATGCGAAATCAATGACAGGATTTACCGCCGGCCGGAGAACCGTGCCGGAAAAGTGGCAGCAGGCATCTGGCCATGGAAGTGCAAGGATGCCCTGTTCCGCTGCAATGAAGTGGCAGATACAAGATTAAATCAGGACGGGATGGCTTACGATGCGGATTCTGGTGATGGAACCATTTACGAATACAATTACAGCAGACAAAACGAGGGCGGATGCATTATGTTCTGCCAGTCAGAAGCAATTCACAACAGTTTTTGCCATAATGTGAGCTATGACGATCTGGGGGGTCACGGTAAGCCCGTCGGAGAACCCGGATGCTTTGCTCGCCCATAACACTTTTTATGTGAGGGAGGGTGTGCCTTTTGTCCGTAACAAGATGGGCGGTGGAACTTATACCGAGGAGGATAATACGATTATTCCGTTGTAAACCGCTGTTACAACGACTTAACTTTTGCAGGAGGAAAAGAGACCAATGACTTTAAAAGAGGGACGTGTAACCATTCCTACCAACCTGGATGTGGTGCCGGAAACCATAGAATTGATGAAACGCTGGGGTGCTGATGCCATTCGTGACTGCGACGGTACAGAGTTCCCAGAGGAACTGGTCAGAACCGGGGCAAAAATTTATGCCACCTATTATACTACCCGGAAGGACAACGAGTGGGCAAAGGCAAACCCGGATGAAGTACAGCAGTGCTATGTGATGACATCCTTTTACACTGCTGTGGATACTGACTTGGAGATTCCCCTTATGAAGGGTATATCCCAGGAACTGATGATGGTCAATACCAGAGACGACAAAGAACGGTGGTGGGAGGGTGTCGACCGTTCTACCGGTAATGTTGTGTCCGCAGATCATTGGGAATATGAGGAGGAAAAGGGCTGCGTGGTCATTCATGATGCCATTCCTTTCCATGAATACACGGTCAGCTTTCTGGCTTACATTATCTGGGATCCGGTACATATGTACAATGCGGTTACCAACGACTGGAAAAACTTTGAACATCAGATTACTTTTGACGTGAGACAGCCTAAGACCCACAAATATTCCCTGGAGCGTCTTCGCAAATACTGCGCGGATCATCCCTACGTGAATGTGATTCGCTATACAACCTTTTTCCATCAGTTTACCTTGATGTTTGATGAGTTAAAGAGAGAAAAATATGTGGACTGGTATGGCTATTCTGCCTCTGTCAGCCCTTATATCTTAGAGCAGTTTGAAAAGGAGGCCGGTTACAGGTTCCGGCCTGAGTACATCATTGACCAGGGTTATTACAACAACCAGTACCGTGTGCCTAGCAGGGAGTTCAAAGATTTTCAGGCATTCCAGCGCAGGGAGGTTGCCAAAATTGCCAAAGAGATGGTAGACATTACCCATGAGTATGGCAAAGAGGCAATGATGTTTCTTGGGGATCACTGGATTGGAACCGAGCCGTTTATGGAGGAATTTGCCACCATTGGACTTGATGCGGTGGTAGGCAGTGTAGGAAACGGTAGTACCCTTCGTCTCATCTCCGATATTGAAGGTGTAAAATACACGGAGGGAAGATTTTTACCGTACTTTTTCCCCGATACTTTTTGTGACGGCGGAGACCCGGTGAAGGAGGCAAAGGAGAACTGGATTACCGCAAGACGTGCCATTCTGAGAAAACCTATTGACCGGATCGGCTATGGTGGATATCTGAAGCTGACTCTGGATTTTCCGGAATTTCTGGATTATGTAGAGAATGTGTGCAACGAGTTCCGCGAGCTGTATGAGAACGCAAAGGGAACGATTCCTTATTGCGTGAGGAAAGTAGCTGTGTTGAACAGCTGGGGTAAAATTAGAAGCTGGGGATGCCATATGGTACACCATGCCCTATACCAGAAACAGAATTACAGCTATGCGGGAATTATTGAAGCATTAAGTGGTGCCCCTTTCGATGTGCGATTTATTTCCTTTGATGATATTCTGGCAAATCCGGAAATTCTTAAAGATCTGGATGTGATTATCAATGTGGGAGATGGGGATACTGCTCATACCGGTGGCGGCATCTGGGAGAATCCTGCCATTTCCGCAGCTATCCGTGAGTTTGTATATAACGGCGGAGGTTTTATCGGTGTCGGTGAGCCGTCTGGTCATCAGTTTCAGGGGCATTACCTGCAGCTTGCAGATATGCTCGGCGTGGAAAAAGAAACCGGATTTACTTTAAACTACGATAAATATAACTGGGAGGAGCATCCCGATCACTTCATTCTGGCAGATACCACGAAGCCAGTGGACTTTGGTGAGGGTAAAAAGAACATCTTCGCTTACGAGGACACGGAAATTCTGGTACAGCGGGAGAAGGAAGTGCAGATGGCTGTCCATGAGTTTGGAAAGGGGCGCTGTGTTTATATCAGCGGTCTGCCTTACAGCTTTGAGAACAGCCGTATTCTGTACCGCAGTATTCTGTGGAGTACCCACGGAGAGAAGGATCTGCATCAGTGGTTCAGTTCCAACTTCAATGTGGAAGTACATGCCTATGTGAAAAATGGCAGGTTCTGCGTGGTCAACAATACATATGCCCACCAGAAAACTGTGGTTTATCGTGGTGATGGCAGCAGTTTTCCTCTGGAGATGGAGGCAAACGAGATTAAATGGTATAACATTTAACGCGGGCAAAAGAAAGAAGTGCCTCAAGTCCGGTTGATATAGTCGCGCGGCGACACGCCCTCCACCTTTTTGAATACCCGGCTGAAATAGAACGCGCTCTCGTACCCCAGTTTGTCGGAGATCTCATAGATCTTGAGCGTTCCCTCATCCAGCATTTCCTTGGCACATTCAATCTTTGCGTGGTTTACATAATCTATAAATCCCATATCGTTGTACTTGGAAAACAGGATCGACAGATAATTCGGGCTGATGTTGAAGACGTCGGAGAGCTGATTCAGCGTGATCTTCTCATCGACGTGTTCATTGATATATTTTTTGACCGCGGAGATGGTTCGGTTCTTGTAATCCTTGTTGTGCTCGGAAAACAGGCGGCACAGACCGTCGCACAGCACGGTCATCCAGGAGAGCACCTGCGGCACCGTTTCCGCCTCGTAGAGGCAGTTGTACCCGTTGGCGGATTCACCAAAGATCTGGTTTAACTGTTCTTCCCCGTTGCTCAGGCAGGAGAGGGTTAAGTGCAGCACGTTGCTCGCGGCGGATAAGGCCTGGGAGTAATGTCTCTTATCATTGGAAAACAGGTCAATGATGTCGTGGAAGACTGCGGAGAGTGCTTCCGGATCGTATTCGTTGAACGCTTTCTGTAGCTCATCCTTAAAGATGGCAATGTTGAAGACGTTGTGCTCCTCGCGGGCGGGATTGTCCTCGTCGGCAAAGATAACGGCAGAATCACTCTGGCGGACGTCCGGGAAAATCTGTCTGGCGTCCGAGTAGGAGGCGGACAGATCTCTCGGATTTTCGACGAGAGAGCCGACCGATGCAAGAATCCTTATGCTGTAATAATTGTAGAGCATGTCGCCTGTCTGTGTGAGTGCATCGGTCAGAAGCTGCTGATAGCTGCCCGTCTGTTCTTTGGTCAGGGAAAAAATAATCGCAAGGTGTGTCGTGTCAAGGAACAGAATCCGGCATGGCACATATTTGACGATCAGATTCCGGATCATCTGGTAGCTGCTGCGGTAGAGTGTGATGTCCGACGATGCGACAGCGGACGCACTCTGCCTGGTATTCTGCATTTCCAGATACGCCACCGTGTAGCCGGCGGCAGTGAAGCGGACGGACAGAAGATCGCACTGTGTCGCAAATTGTTCCTCTGTCTCGAATAGATTTAGAAGCAGCCGGATATAAAAATTATCCTGCAATAAGGAGAGATCGGAACCGGTTTCCGGGATGGCTGCCTGTTTTCTCTCTTTTTCCAGAATGCCGAGAGCCTTCTGGATGGCAGCGTTTAACACATCTTCCGTCAGCTCGAGCTTTACCAGATAATCCAGCACCTGGTAGGAGATCGCCTGTTTTACCAGAGCAAATTCCTCATAGCTGGTTAAGAGAATAAAAAGAGGCGGATGCTCTTGGGACTGACATTTCTCGATCAGCTGCATGCCGTCCATAATCGGCATTTTGATGTCTGTAATCACAATTTCCGGATGCTTTTCCAGAATGATATCATATGCCTGCCTGCCGTTTGTGGCAGTGCCTGCAATTTCAATTCCCATGCTCTCCCAGTTTAACATGGAGCGGATGCCGATCTGAACCAGCGGTTCGTCATCCACGATAAGAAGCTGTACCATAACTGTAACCCCATTTCTTTGTTGTAAAAATATCTGTCTGCATCTAGCCGATGTCTTCCTGCGGCGCAAACGGAAGCAGGACGGACACAGTGGTAAATTCGGAAAGCCGGCTTTCCACACGCAGGCCGTAATCTTCGCCGAATTCATACTGCAGCCGCTTGTGCACGTTGCTGACGCCGATTTCCCTGAAAAATTCAGTCTTTTCGTTCTTGTTCTCGGACAAAAAGCTGTCTTGCCTGTTCTTCCGTCATGCCGACGCCGTCGTCGGTAATGTCGATCTGAAGAATCGCGTCATTTTTCCGGAAAATGTGAATAGTGATCGTTCCGGGTGTTCCCTTTGGCTCAATGCCATGAAAGATAGAATTTTCCACGACCGGCTGTAAGGTGAAGCGCGGAATCAGACAGCTTAATGCCGCCTCGTCATCGATCCTGTATTCTAGGGAGATGGTTCCTCCATAACGGTATTTCTGAATCGTAAAATAATCATCCAGAAGGGAGAGTTCTGCAGAGAGCGGAACCGCCTTCTCTGTTCCCTTTGCGATGTTTTTTAAAAGTCTGGAGAGTGCCGTCGTCATCTCCGCGATGCCAGGCGCATTCTGGATCGTTGCCATCCATTTGATGGAATTGAGCGTGTTGTAGAGAAAATGCGGATTGATCTGGCTCTGCAGCATTTTGTACTCGTACTCACGCTTCTCATTCTCATCGCGGATTCGTTGATCCATCAGTGTTTTCACATCTTCGGCGAGATCGTTGATGCTTCTGCCGATGTCGCCGAGCTCATGCTGCCACTCGATCGAGGAGTCGCGCTCGAAATTTCCCTCGGAAATGTGCTTCATTCGGACCTGCAGTTCCTGTACCGGATGATTGATCATATGATTAAAAATCGTGTGAAGAATGATACCGGTAATGACGGCGCACGCCACGATGACGAAAATGATGGATGCAAGCTGTCCGTAAAACGTATTGACCGTGATCAGCTGCGTGATATAGCAGTGTTCCGCGGCGAGCGGAACCGAGATGGAGACGAACTTTCCGTTGGCATTTGAAATCTCCTTTACGATCGTATCGGAGAAAGATGCAATGGAGGAGAGATCTCCCGTAATCTCATAGGAAGGGTTGGCGTCCGTCAGGGTGTAATTGCTGTACACATAGCTGTGATCTTCCAACGTCAGGTAAAAGTCGTTGTTCTGGTAGGTTCCGGCGGTCTTAAGCGGTATGGTGACGACGTTCGGCGACATTTCGATGTAGATAAAACCGAGCTCGTCGGAATTATACTGGCTGTAAAGCGGCCGGATGATCGGAAGATACTGTGAACCGCCGTCGGTTGTCAGGATACCTTCGCTATAAGAATAGGAAGGGCTGCTGTAGTAGCTGTCAAAAAAATAGAGATCCCGGATATCATCTGCCGAGTGGAAGGGCTGGTTGTTGGTGGAAGCAAGAGCCTGGATAAAATCCCGGTTCTTGTAGGAGGCAATAAAAATGCGCTTGATATAGTAGCGGCCATCGTAACTGTTGTAGCTTCCCTTCAGATAAGTAGAGGCGGTGATACGCGCACTCTGGGAACCCTGTGACGACAGATAATTCAGGATAAAAGAGTTCGCCTGACAGTTGCGGACGAAAGAATAAGCATCCTGGATGTTGCTGTCAATGGAGGAGCCGAGCAATGTCAGAGAGGACTCCGCGGTGCGGATCATATTTTGTTTTACACTTTTTATAACAGAAAGAATAGCTGATATAGGACACAGCGATACTTAAGAAAATACAGAGTGTAATCGTAGTCAGTGTAATTCGGGATCGAATCGTCGTAAATTTTTTCTTCATACCTTATATTATAGACACAAAAAGAAAATTCGGAAAGAAAAAATCCATTTTGGGAGAGCGAAAAGCAAAGTGAAGAAAAAAAGACAGGTTTTGAGAAAAAAGACAGGTTTGGGAAGAAAAATGCAGACGAAAACAGAAAGAGGAAAAAATGTGAATTTAAACGTAAAAAATCTATGTCCATTGTATGGCAAAGCCAATATAATAAAATCATCTTATCGGAGAACGATAGAGATACGAAAAGGAGGATTCAGATGAAAAAAGAGTATTGAGCATGCTTCTTGTAGCAAGCATGACAGGGGCGTTACTTGCAGGTTGTGGCTCTGGGGAAACAGCTTCAACGGATGCATCAGCAGATGCGGCAGCAGACACAAACACCGCTGCGGCAGGCACTGAGACAGCAGCAGATGCGGCTGCGACAGATGGAGAGGCAGTCACTCTCAAATGGGCAATCTGGGATCAGGAGACCACTCCTTACTGGAACGCACTCAAGGAGGCATATGAGGCTGCAAATCCAAACGTCACCATTGAGATGGTAGACCTTGGATCAACCGATTACATGACTGTCCTTGCAACGGAGTTATCCGGAAGCGGATCGGACTTCGATGTGGTTACGATCAAGGATGTACCGGGTTACGCAACGCTGGTTCAGAAGAACACGCTGGAGTCCCTGGATGATTACATCACAGATGCAGGAATTAACCTCGCAGACTTCAACGGAATCACAGATCAGGTAACAGTAGATGGAAGCTTATATGAACTTCCGTTCAGAAGCGATTACTGGCTGATCTACTACAACAAAGATGTATTTGATGCAGCAGGCATTGCTTATCCGTCCAACGATATGACGATGGAAGATTACGATGCACTGGCAAGACAGCTGACAGATACCACCTACGGTTCCCAGGTATACGGATGCCATTATCACACATGGAGATCCGCAGTCGAACTGTTCGGAATCCTGGATGGAAAACACTCTATCCTGGACGGCAATTACGACTGGATGATTCCGTACTATGACATGATCTTAAGTGAAGAGGATGACGGTGTATGCCAGACCTACACAGACTTAAGCACAGAAGGTCTTCATTACTCCGCAGCATTCTCCAACGGAAACGTTGCTATGATGAATATGGGTTCATGGTTCATCTCCACTTTGATTTCCAACCTTGACAGCGGCGAGTATGACAGCTCTCTCTGCGGCAACTGGGGTATCGCAAGCTATCCGCATCCGGACGGAGCAGAGGCAGGCAGCACGATCGCTACCATCACAGGTCTTGCTGTTACAAGCGCTTCTGCAAACAAGGATGCAGCATTTGATTTCGTAAACTGGGTATCCGGTACAGAGGGCGCTAAGGTAATGGCTTCCACCGGTAACTTCCCGGCAATTATGACGGACGATGTTATCAACACAATCGCCGGCATGGCAGGATTCCCGACAGACGAGAGCAGCAAGGAAGCATTAAACATCACAAATGCATACCTTGAGGTACCGTATGCTGAGAACGTATCAGAGATCAACAGTATCCTCGACACCTACCACACTTCCATCATGAACCGTGAAGTGACCGTAGAAGAGGGTGTAGCATCCATGAATGAGCAGGTTGGAAAGATTCTGAACCAGTAATGGAACGGAAGCATAACCACGACTGCTGATAAAAGGGCTGGCTGAAAACAGCCGGCCCTTAAAAATGAAACAGCTTAAAGGAGAAAGGAAATAAGCCGTATCTGGCTTTTGGGCATGGTTATGGATAAGAAGAAAGCAGTAAAATTAGAGCAGATGGAAGCCGAGATGGCAAGACTGTGGGAACAAAGTCAGAACGAAACTGATAACAAGAAAAAACAGAAACTGATTCAAAACAGAAACAAACTGCAGTGGAAGGCTGCTGCAATGCGAAGCGGCCGCAAACTGTCAAAGCAGACCAGAGACGATCTGGTTGCCTATTCTTTCATTGCGCCGAACTTCATCGGATTCGCCGTATTTACATTGATCCCGATCATATTTGCCTTTATTCTGGCATTTACGGAATGGGATGGAAACAACCCGATTCAGTTTGTCGGACTTTCCAATTTCTTGAAACTGCCGTCGGATACTTTTTTCACGGCATCCTTAAAAAACACGATTATCTACTGTGTCGGCACGGTACCGCTTACCATGGTTGTGTCGCTGGCACTGGCAATTGTCTTAAACCAGAAGGTGAAGGGAAGAGGATTTTTTAGAACGGTATCGTTCTTCCCGTATGTAGCATCCCTCGTTGCCATCACAACGGTATGGTCCATGATTTTTCATCCGACCAAGGGACCGGTGAATTATCTTTTGATGACAATCTGCGGGATCGAGCAGAAGAATCTGCCGAACTGGTTTAGCGGAAATCTGATTATGCTGACACTTATTTTATTCAGTGTCTGGAAATATATGGGTTTACTACATGGTAATCTACCTTGCGGGACTGCAGGGAATCTCGTCGGAATTATACGAGGCGGGAAGCCTCGACGGGGCGACGACCTGGCAGAAATTTAAATATATCACCTGGCCGCAGCTGCGATCCACCACCTTTTTCGTTGTCGTGATGCTGACGATCAACTGCTTTAAGGTGTACGACATCGCCATCATGCTGGCAGGCGGAAGCCAGGGCAAGTTAAGCAACTCTGCATCCGTACTTGTTTACTACATTTACGAAAATGCATTTGATTACTGGAAACTCGGTTATGCGAGTGCGGTCGCAATGGTACTGTTTGTACTGGTACTTGCTGTAACGATTATACAGTTTGCATATGAGAAGAAGTTAGAGGACTAGAAAGGGGGAGAACAGAGATGAGAGAAATAATGACAAAGCAGAAAAAAGAAACATCGATGAAACGAAACAATCTGATCAAGAAGTTCTTCCTGTATCTGATTTTACTGATTATCACGGCGGCAATGTTGATCCCGTTTATCTGGATGCTGTCCGCTTCCATTAAGACAGACCGTGAAGTATTCCAGATGACGCCGTTTGTTCTGATTCCGGAGACACCGCGCTGGAGCAATTACGTGGATATCTGGACGAAGATTCCGTTTGGCACGTTCGTGAAGAACACCGTGTTCCTCACAATCGTGGTGACCGCCTTACAGCTTTTGACAAGCAGCTTTGCAGCATACTCTTTTGCAAAACTGGAGTTCAAGCATAAGAATGTACTGTTCATGGCATACATTGCGACCATCGCTATGCCGTGGCAGGTATACATGGTTCCGCAGTTTATCATGATGCGTAAGATGGGATTGAACGATAAGCTGCTCGCAATGATCTGTCTGCAGGCATTTTCCGCATTCGGCGTGTTCATGATGAGACAGTTCTATGACGGTATTCCGAACGAACTGTGTGAGGCGGCGAGAGTCGACGGCATGAGTGAATACAAAATTTATTCGCACATCATGCTTCCGCTGTCAAAACCGGCGCTGTCCACGCTGACAATCTTCACTTTCGTGGCAACGTGGAATGACTACCTCGGACCATTGATTTACTTAAAATCCCAGGAGAAGAAGACCATTCAGTTAGGTCTCAAAATGTTCATCGGTCAGTATTCCTCCCAGTACGGACTGATTATGGCAGGCTCGGTACTTTCCCTGATTCCGGTACTCATCGTATTTATCTGTCTGCAGAGATACTTTGTAGAGGGAATTGCATCTACCGGTTTAAAGGGCTAAGGCCGAAGGTATGTAACAAAGCTGTCACACAAAAAGAGATCGTTTGTGTGACGGCTTTGTTTTACTCTACAGGAATAACGTGTTGGATAAACATAACATGATTTGAAAACGGAAAAGGAGAAGAAGGGTATGCGATACGAAGAAAAACCGCAGATCACAGAGCAGGAGATCAGAGAGGCGATGGATTTCTCCACGGCGCAGGTAAAGCGCAATCTGCCGGAGTTCACGACGAAGTTCCAGAAGGCTTACAGCGAGAACGGGTTTTACGCGCCGACGGACAATGTGGACTGGACGACGGGATTCTGGACGGGCGAGATCTGGCTGTCCTACGAGGATACCGGGAAAGACATCTATAAAAAAGCCGGTGAAATCCAGATTGACAGCTTTTTGAACCGCATTGAAAACAAGATCGAAGTCGATCACCACGATATGGGATTTTTGTATTCGCCGTCCTGCGTGGCGGGCTATAAACTGACCGGGAATGAGACGGGAAGAAAGGCAGCCATACTGGCAGCCGATCAGCTCATCCGCAGATTTCACCCGGTGGGCAATTTTATACAGGCGTGGGGTGCGATGGATGCACCGGAAAACTACCGGCTGATCATCGACTGTCTTTTAAATCTGCCGCTGCTCTACTGGGCGTCGGAGGAGACCGGCGATCCGAAGTATCGGGACATTGCGGAGAAGCATATTCACACGGCGGTCGCCAATGTGATCCGTGAGGATCATTCCACCTGGCACACCTTTTTCTTCGATATGAAGACGGGGGCACCGGATCACGGAGCCACCTGTCAGGGATACCGCGACGGTTCCGCGTGGGCGAGAGGTCAGGCGTGGGGCATCTACGGGATGGCGCTCGCCTACAAGTACACGGAAAGGGAAGAATACATTCAGAAGTTCCGGGATGTCACAGACTTTTTTCTGGCGCATCTGCCCAAGGATATGGTACCGTTCTGGGATCTGGAGTTCACGGACGGGGACGATCAGCCGAGAGATTCCTCCTCGGCGTCGATCGCGGCATGCGGAATGCTTGAGATGGCAAAATATCTAAAGCCGGATGAGGCGGAAGCTTACCGTGCAACGGCAAAGCGGCTGATGAAGGCACTGTACGACGGATACGCGGTGAAAGATCCCAAAGAGTCGAACGGGCTGGTGTTACACAGCACCTATTCCAACCACTCTCCGTATAATACCTGCAATCATTACGGGGTGGACGAGTGCAACATCTGGGGAGACTATTTTTACATGGAAGCGCTCATGCGGCTGAAAAAAGACTGGAATCCGTATTGGTAACAAGGGAAAAAGGAAGGTATGGCAGGATGAAAAGAGAAGCATTTTTTGACAGGGATGCATCACACTATTACTGTGAGGATGGAAAAGCGGTCGGGGCGTACTGCAGGGAGCATTTTCCAGAAGATGTCGCGCAGACGCTTGCGGTGGCGGACGGTGTGTGCCGAAAATATTTTCTGTTCAACTCCAAGTGGGATCTGGAGCAGACCGACGAGCCGGTACAGTTTGACGGAGCGATCGACTGGACGTATATGCCGGCAGACGATCCGGAATTTGTCTGGCAGTTCAACAGACACCGCTTTTTCATGACGCTCGGTCAGGCGTATCAGATGACAGGGGATGAGAAATATGCGAGAGCGTTTATGGAGATTGCGGAGGACTGGATCGATCATGTCCCGCTGAACGAGAAGTATGCGGCGGGACCGTGGAGAAGTCTAGACACCGGCTTCCGCGGGGAATACTGGAGCAAGGCGATCTGGCTGTTTCATGACAGCCCGACGCTCACGGAAGCGTTTTTACAGAAATATTATGACAGCATGATCCTGCAGGCGGAACACATCATGGAATGTCATTCCGCTTACCGCTATATGAGTAACTGGGGCGTCATTGAGAATCACGGGCTGTTTGAGATCGGCGTGTGTCTCCCGCAGAGCGAGAAGACAAAGCAGTTTATCGCGTTTGCCGTGAAGAATCTTGAGGTGCAGGTGCGGATGCAGATCATGCCGGACGGCGTGCACTGGGAGCAGTCGCCGATGTATCACAACGAGGTGCTGCACTGCCTGTTAGACGTGATCCTTCTGGCAAAGCGGAACGACATTGCACTGCCGGACGTGATCCTGCGCCAGACGGAGAAGATGGCAATGGCGGATGTCGCGTGGTTAAAGCCGGATCACCACATCGTGATGATGGGGGACAGCGACGATGTGGATGTGCGGGACCGCATCAGCGTGGCGGCGTATCTGTTTTTAAATCCGGTGCTGCGGTTTGGTGGATTCGACCGTCTTGATTATGAGAGTATCTGGGATCTCGGCATGAAAGCAGGGGAAGAATACGCCGGGATGGAGCGCAGAAAACCGGACTTTACATCGCTGTTCCTGGAGCACAGCGGGAACACCTATTTCCGGTCGGACTGGTCGGAGCGTGCCAATTTTCTGCATCTGCATTCCGGGACGATGGGAGCGGGGCACGGACATTCCGATAAGCTGCACATTGATCTGGTTGTTAACGGCGAGGATGTGCTGATGGACGGCGGCAGGTATACCTACGTGTCGGGACCAAAGCGTTTTTCGTACAAGGATCCGTCGGGACACAATACGATCACGGTGGATGATCTGCCGTTTACCGTCTGCAAGGATTCCTGGGAGTGCTCGAAGCTTTCCCAGCCGGTCAAAGAGAATTTCCGGTGCACAAAGCTGGCGGAATTTGCACAGGCGGGGCAGCTCGGCTACATGGATCTTCCGGGCGGTGTCTATGTGAACCGGAAGGTGGTTTACATAAAGCCGGATCTGTATGTTCTGGCGGACGAGATGTACACCGGGGATCGTCACACCTACCAGCAGTATTTTCATTTTAACAATCACGGCACGGTGACACAAAATGCGCCGGGAGAAAAGAAGTTCCCATGTGTGGCCTATCGTGGTAAAATGGCAGAAGCGGATTTTTATTTTGTGTCGGCGCAGGTGAAGGCAGAGCTTAAGAGCGGCCACATTGCAAGACATTATAATGTGGAAGAGGAAAATACGGTGTGCAAGGTGACAAAGCAGGGAGAAGGCTTTACCAGCCTTATCACGGTCATCGATGCACAGCCGGGACGTCCGCTTTCGATTGAGAAGCTTCCGGTGCGCTCGGCATTAAAGCAGACAGACTATCCGGAGACGATGGCGGAGGCATTAAAGATTACCGCAGGGGAAAAGGAATATGTGGTGATCCTCTGCCATCAGGAGGTCAATTCGCCGACCGACCTCGTGGAGGCAGACGGCTGCATGGGTTACGGAAATGTGATCGTTTTTGACAAGGCAGGGGACGTGCTGGTGGGCGACGTTTTGAACTGGTAGGAGAGAAGCAAAAAGGAGGATGCGCGGTGCGAAAAAAACTGGAACACTGGTGGACTTATCATAAGGGTATCGTTATTTTTGCAGTGGTTCTCGCAGCAGCGGTCCTCTATGTCGCTGGCACCATGGGGAAAAAAGAAAAGACACAGATTCTCATGGGAGAAGTGGTCAACAATGTGCAGGACGATGCGGTGACAACCCGGATGGAGGAGGCGATCCTCGCCGGGATCGGGGGTGATCCTAACGGGGAGGAGGTCGTCGTGGACACAGCGCTTACCATGGATGCAGCCGCGCTGGGGCAGACGCCGATCGCCGATGCCAATACGCAGGATTCCCTCGCAACGATCACGACGTACGTGTATGCGCACGAGCTCGACTTCATGATTCTGGAAAAAGATGTGTTTGACTATTACTGTAACCTGAATGCGTTTGCTGATCTTAGGGAACTGCTGGGCGCTGGGGCATGTGAAGCGCTGGGGGCGCGCATCTATGAAAAAAACGGTGTGGCATGCGGCATCACACTGACAGATACCGCGTTTGTGAAGCAGTACGGGATTACGCTCTTAGACCCGGTGATCGGGATTGTGAGCGGATCAGAGAGGAAGGAGCAGGCGGTCGGGATGCTCCGGTGGATCTTTGAGGAGAACGCCGGGGTGGCAGCCGCGTTTTCGGCAGAGGAATACAAAGCGATGATTTCGCAGGAAGAGACAGGGAGGAAAGACGATGGGAAAAATGTTTGATATGGACAATCCGGTCTGGTGTTTTATGGGAAAGGTGACGGATATGTTTTTTCTGACATGTCTGTGGCTGCTTTTTTCACTGCCGGTCGTAACAATCGGGGCGGCGACGTGTGCACTGTGCTATTGCTCCATGACGTTAGCGTCCAACAAGGAGGGCTACATCCGGGAAGATTTTGTGCGGGCGTTTAAGGAGAATTTTAAATCTGCGACGATCGCCTGGATCGGAATGCTGGCGCTCGGAATCTTTTTCGGAGCGGATTTATATTTTTATTATCACCTCGCAGGCGGCGTCGGAACGGTGTTTTTCTGGATTTTTCTGGTGCTGTCGGTGATTTTTGTCTTCGTTGCCCTGTATGTGTTCCCACTGCTGGCATGGACAGACGCGGATTTAAAGAAGACGCTTGCGCTTGCGTTTGTGATGTCGTTTAAGAACTTCGGCTGGACGCTTCTGATGCTGACATCCGCGGCACTGTTTATTACGGCAGCGCTGTTTGTGTTCTGGCCGCTGCTTTTCGTGTCGGTCGGCGGTATTGCATATGTACACGCGAAGATCCTGGCGTTTGTTTTTTCACAGTATAAATGGAGAGATGAGGGGAAAGATGGCAGTGATAACGATTAAGATTCAGAATAAGGACGGCATGACCTTAAGTGTTGCCAGAGGAGAGGATGAGGCGGCACTGGTCTACACGAGAGAATACGAGGAGGGGGATGAGATCATTTTTGAGATCTCCCCGAAAAATACCTTCTATGAACTGATGGCGGACGATGCGCTCGGTGCGGCAACCGTCTATGTGACCGGCGACGTTCATTACAAGATCCCGTTCGGGGAGAGGAAAATTTCCTACTCGCCCAAGACATTTTCCGGAAACAGGCATTTAATCACAGCAAAGCTTGCGGATATGGCATGCTTTGGTTCCTGCAGGAATCTTGCAAAAAATGTGATGGACCAGCATGGGGAGACTAACTGTTATCCGCATGCGTCGGCGAATGTGGAGACGCGCGGGGAGGCGGTGTTCGCCGCCAGAAACGCGATCGACGGCGTCACGGTGAATGATGCGCACGGAGAATGGCCGTATGAATCGTGGGGAATCAACCGACGCGAGGATGCGAATATGAGGCTGGAATTCGGCAGAAAGGTGGCGGTCAGCCGCATCCGTCTGTACACAAGGGCGGATTTCCCGCACGATAACTGGTGGAAGCAGGTGACGATCCGGTTCTCGGATGGAAGCGAGGTCGTGGCAGAGCTGGAAAAAAGCGAAAAGCCGCACGAGATCGTATTCGAGGAGCGGGTGATCACAGAACTGACCTTGGAAAAGCTGAAAAAAGCGGACGACCCGTCGCCGTTCCCTGCGCTGACGCAGATTGAAGTATACGGAAGAGAAGCGGAGAAGTTATAAGCGTATATCGGAGGAACAGAAGATATCCAGAAACCGGAGTTGGAAAAGACAAGTCTGACTTTGGGATTCTGGATATTTTATTTGCTTATGGGAAAAATTTGTGTGACTTGTGCATAGAATAAAATAGCAACTTGACGTACGCAATGACGTACGCTATAATAACTATGACATAAAAATCTCGACATTCATAAGCATAAAAGAACATAAGGCAACTATATCGGATTTGATGTAACTAAAATGAAGAACAAGAATGTACGAGAATGGAACAAGAGATTTTCAAATGACAAAATAACAAAAAAATATAGAAATTACACTACAAGCAAAAGGGAGATTTATTATGTCGGCAATCAATATAACAAATGCAAGAAAGGAACTCTACAGTCTGGTAGAAGACGTTAATCGCTACAGCGAACCGGCTTTAATTGTAAGCAAAAAAGGAAATGCAGTTCTTGTTTCCGAAAGTGATTGGAATGCAATTCAGGAAACAGTATATTTGAACGCAATTCCAGGTATGGCTGAATCTATAAGAAGCGGGATGGATACGCGGTTAGAAGATTGTGTGCCAGAGGAAGATGTAGAATGGTAGATCTATGTACAGAATTGTATATGATAAGCAGGCAGTAAAAGATATTAAGAATTTGAAGAGTGCCAGACTTGATGATAAGGCGAAAAAGCTGATAGAGGTCATCCGGGAAACCCCTTTTCAAAATCCACCACCCTATGAAGCGCTGGTTGGAAATTTGCAGGGAGTTTATTCGCGAAGAATCAATATTCAGCACAGGCTGGTTTATCAGGTGTATAGTGAGCCAGTGGAATGGAAAGGGATGAGGTATGATGGAACCGTGAAAATAATTAGAATGTGGACACATTATGATGGAGTCTGCTAATATTTTTACGCCAACAGGAAGGCCGAAAGCTACCGGGACGCATTGCGGTTCTCCTTTTTTTATGGTAGAGTAGAATAGAACGAAAACAAAAGACGGCTTAGGATAACAGGAGGATATAGATAGAATGGAGCAGTACAAGCAGGAGTTTATTGAATTTATGGTGGAGAGCGATGTGCTCAAGTTCGGGGAGTTTACCTTAAAAAGCGGCAGGAAATCCCCGTTTTTTATGAACGCGGGGGCTTATGTGACCGGATCCCAGCTGATGCGTCTGGGCGAGTATTATGCCAGAGCAATTCATGAGACCTATGGGGATGATTTTGATGTGCTGTTTGGACCGGCATACAAGGGAATTCCGATCAGCGTTGTGACTGCGGTGGCGTTTCACAATCTGTATGGCAAGGAGGTGCGCTACTGCTCTGACCGCAAGGAGGAGAAGGATCACGGAGCAGATAAGGGAAGCTTCCTCGGCAGTAAGTTAAAAGACGGTGATCGTGTGGTCATGATTGAGGACGTCACGACTTCCGGCAAATCCATGGAGGAGACGGTTCCGAAGGTGAGAGGAGCGGCAGACGTCACGATCGTGGGGCTGATGGTATCCTTAAACCGTATGGAAAAGGGGCTTGGCGGCGAGAAGAGCGCATTGGAGGAGATCCGCGAAAAGTATGGATTTGAGACGAATGCGATCGTTACCATGGAAGAGGTGGTAGAGCATCTGTACAACCGCACATGCCAGGGACGTGTTGTGATTGACGATACCATCAAGGCTGCCATTGACGACTACTATAAGCAGTATGGCTGCAACTAGAAGAAAACATCGTCTTGCAGCAGGAATTTTATTTCTGGTTTATTTTGTGGTGCTGTTCTATTTTCTGTTCTTTTCGGAGAAGATGGGGCGCACCTACAGCGAGCGGGCATATCATTACAATCTCGTTCCGCTGAAGGAGATCGCGCGTTTCGTAAAATACTGGAGAGTCCTCGGCATGAAAGCCGTACTGCTCAATATTTTGGGGAATGTGGCGGCGTTTCTGCCGTTTGGATTTTTTCTGCCCGTTTTTTCAGGCAGGTGTAAAAAATTCTGGCGGACGGCATTTTACAGTTTTGAACTGAGTCTTCTGGTAGAACTGCTGCAGCTTGTCTTTCGGGTCGGAAGCTTTGATGTGGACGATCTCCTGTTAAATACGCTGGGCGGTATGGCGGGTTACGGCCTATATCGCCTGTTTGTGCGTTATTATCATCAGAGAAATCAGAGAGGAAAAGAAAGTGGCGAGACGACATAGAAACGGATACAGATTTACAGAGAAGACACACTCAAAGAGGGGTGTGGCAGCACTTTTTTTGTCGATTATTTCCATCGGGATACTGGCGGCGGCGGTGGTCAGTTCTTTTGACAGCCGCGGCAACGGGAGCATGTATCTGGGAAGTGCGGGAGTGACGTCGATGCTGATCGGCATCTGTGCGCTCGTTCTGGCGGTGAAGAGCCTTGGGGAGGAGAACTCTTTTAAGCTGTTCCCGTATCTTTCGACGCTCTGCTCGCTTCTGATTACCGGAATCTGGGTGGCGCTGTATGTGATCGGCTTTTTGGCATAGGAGAAGAATATGACGGATTTTGAGAAACAGATGGCTTTTATCATGGAGCTGGATAAGATAAAAAAGATAACAAGACAGACCTATCTGTCGGATGGAAGCCGCAAGGAAAATGATGCGGAACATTCCTGGCATCTGGCGTTGATGGCGTTTGTGTTTGCAGATTATGCGAACGAGAAGATTGATGTGCTAAAGACGATGAAGATGGTGCTGCTTCACGATGTGATTGAGATCGACGCCGGGGACACCTACGCATACGATACCGAAGGCAATAAGACCAAGCGGGAGCGCGAGTTGAAGGCGGCGGACCGTATTTTCGGGCTGCTTCCGGATGCACAGCGCATGGAATACCGCGGTCTGTGGGATGAGTTTGAGGCGATGGAGACGGTGGAGGCGAAGTTCGCCAATATGCTGGACAAGGTACAGCCGCTTCTTCTGAACAATGCTTCGGACGGCAAATCCTGGGTGGAGCACGGCGTCAGGGAGTCTCAGGTGCTTGCGCGCAACAGCAGAACACATGAGGGATCCGAGGAACTGTGGGCGTATGCAAAGTCGCTCATTGAGGAAAATGTAAAAAAAGGACGTCTCCAGCCGTGAATCCGGATGGATTTGTGTTCAGGCATGGCCGAGCGGCGTTTTCATAAGGTAATACAAATCCCGCAATGGCGCGGGATTTATTGTTTGTGAGGAGGAATTGATTTGGGATATCAGGAATGTTACAAGGAGACAAATGAACTGGCGGCGGAGCGCTATGAACTGGTAGCGGAACGGATTGCAGAGATTGCAGAGGCGGCGCAGGCGCCGGAGCCGTTTGCGGAGTATTTCCGGACAAATGCCGGATATTTACAGAGCCTTCGTGCACTGTATGAAAAAGGAAAAAGCGGCAGTCTTGCGGCGCGGAGCATGGAGGAATGTGAGGCGGACAATGAGGCGCTCTACGGGGAGATCCTGCCGGAAGCCTACGGGCACAGCTATGCGAATCCGGCCTACGCCGCTGCACGTCTGGGAGAGACGTTCGGCGGAGCGCTCTCGCTTCTTGCGGCACATCTTCGGACGGCATGCGGGGAGGTTTTCCGCGGAAATCTGATGCAGCTTACGATCGCGATGGAGCTGTTTGTGGAGGTCTACAACTGCTTTGAAGGCGCAGCAGCAGATGCCCTGCCGCAGGAAAGAAGTGCAGCAGATTTTGTACTGGTATTTTCATGATTATCGGGAGATTTTTGACGAGCGGTCGGTGCGGCGTCTTGTGAATCCTGCGGAGGATTTTGAAAAGGAGATCGTGATGCAGGCGGATCTGTCGGATCTGCGTTACCTTTACCGCTACGGCGCTTATATCGGGGACAATGAGAGGCAGATTGCAGCTTACTTAAACACACTGCCGGAGGCGGATATCCAGGCGATGGCGGACACATACACGGAAGGCTACCGGATCGGTTTTGAGACGACGGGCAAGGATCTGTCCAAAAAGACGGCGGCGCAGGTACGGTATCCGATTGGCTTCGAGCGTATGGTGCGTGCAGCAGTGTGCAATTTTGAAAAAATGGGACTCGAAGTGACCATGCTGGCTTCGGGAACGGCAGCCAACAAGCAGTATGACTACGATCACAGGGAGGATCGTGCGTACTATCTTGACAAGGCGTACGTGGAGCGCGGACTCGAGACGTGGAAAAACGCATTTGAGGAAGAAAAAGTACATGCGAACGGCATGGCGGGGCCGGCGGTGATTGAGGTGTTCGGAGAAGAACCTTTTTCTCCGGAGACAAAAAAGAGGCATTCCGTTACGGTGAAAAACAGCAGCAGCTCTGTGTGTATGAGATGAGCCAGCGCGGACAGATCACGAACCAGTACATCAAGGGGGAGGAGCGCAGTTTTACGATCATTGCCTACCCGCTTCCGTCGATCGGCGCCCGCTTTGAGGAGATTTTTGCGGAGACGGTGAAGATCAATACGTTAGATTACATGCTCTACCGCAACATGCAGCAGAAGATGATCGACGTGCTCGATCAGGCGGATCGCGTGCACATCACCGGAAAAGGAGCCAATAAGACCGACTTATATGTCAACATCTGGAAACTTCGGAATCCCGAAGGGGAGACCGCATTTGAGAACTGTGTGGCGGACGTGAATATTCCGGTGGGCGAGGTGTTTACGTCGCCGGTGCTTGAGGGAACGAACGGAAAGCTGCATGTCGGACAGGTATATCTGAACGGTCTGAATTACAAGAATCTGGAGATCGATTTTAAGGACGGCATGGTGGAAAAATACACCTGCGCCAATTTCGAGGATGAGGCGGAGAACAAAAACTATATCCGCGACAATGTGCTGATGCACCATGAGACGCTGCCGATGGGAGAATTTGCAATCGGCACGAACACGACAGCATACCGGATGGCGCGTGACTATGACATTGCGGACAAACTGCCGATTCTGATTGCGGAGAAGACCGGCCCGCACTTTGCGGTGGGGGACACCTGCTACAGCCATGAGGAGGACAACCTCTCTTACAATCCGGATGGAAAAGCGATTGTAGCGCGGGAGAATACGGTATCGGCGCAGCGCCGCGAGAATCCGGAAAAGGCATATTTAAACTGCCACACCGATATTACGATTCCGTACGACGAGCTGGATAAGATCACTGTGATCCGGAAGGACGGTACGACAGAGGATATCATCGCGGACGGCCGTTTTGTGCTTGCCGGAACGGAGGCGTTGAACGGACCGCTGGACAGGTAGGAAGGTGAGCCGGGCGGGATAGATACTTATATTAGCTATATTTATAAATCACATAAAAAGTGTTAATTGGACTTCTAAATGTGTGGACGCTATACTAAGAGCAGATTGAGAAACTGGCGCATGGGAAAGATTCGGTTCCGCGCGCAGGATTCGTGCCCCGGCGCACCCGGCACGAACCCGGTATGGCAGAATGTGCGCAGAAATGAGGAGCAATATGGCAAAAGTAGGTATTGTGATGGGCAGTGATTCCGATATGCCGGTAATGGCAAAGGCTGCCGACATTTTAGAGAAGCTTGGAATTGACTATGAAATGACGATTATCTCGGCACACCGTGAGCCGGATGTATTTTTCGAGTATGCAAAGAGTGCAGAGGCGAAGGGCTTTAAGGTCATTATCGCAGGCGCGGGCATGGCGGCGCATCTTCCGGGAATGTGCGCAGCGATCTTCCCGATGCCGGTCATCGGTATCCCGATGCACACCACGTCCCTCGGCGGACGCGACTCCCTGTACTCCATCGTACAGATGCCGTCCGGCATTCCGGTTGCCACAGTGGCGATCAACGGCGGTGCAAATGCAGGATTACTTGCAGCAAAGATTCTGGCAACATCAGATGATGCAATTTTGCAAAAATTAAAAGAATATTCCAAAGAATTAAAAGAGCAGGTGCAGGCGAAGGATGCCAGACTGCAGGAAGTGGGATATCAGAATTACTAGGAACAGGAACGGATGATTTTGCAAAAAGTCGCCCGTGTTGCGTTGGATAGACAACAGACAAGCATATAGGAGGAAAATAGGATGGATTACAAGAATTCCGGTGTGGATATCGAGGCAGGATACAAGTCTGTAGAACTCATGAAAAAGTATGTAAAGGGAACCATGCGCCCGGAGGTGCTTGGCGGACTTGGCGGATTTTCCGGTGCGTTCTCCATGGAGAGCTTTAAAAATATGGAGAAGCCTACGTTAGTATCCGGCACAGACGGCTGCGGAACGAAGGTAAAACTGGCATTTTTACTGGACAAGCATGACACGATCGGTATTGACTGTGTTGCCATGTGTGTGAACGATATTGCATGTGCCGGCGGCGAGCCGTTGTTTTTCCTTGACTATATTGCCTGCGGCAAGAACTATCCGGAGAAGATTGCGACGATCGTGTCCGGTGTGGCGGAGGGTTGCAAGCAGGCAGGCTGTGCGTTGATCGGCGGTGAGACGGCAGAACATCCGGGGCTGATGCCGGAGGATGAGTACGATCTGGCTGGTTTTTCCGTTGGTATCGTGGATGAGAAGGACATTATTACGGGAGCTGATCTTGCGGCGGGCGACGTTTTGATCGGTATGGCAAGCTCCGGCGTTCATTCCAACGGATTCTCTCTGGTGAGAAAGATTTTCTCCATGGATGCGGATACGTTAAATACCTATCATGAGGAGCTTGGCAAAACACTTGGCGAGGCGCTTTTAGCTCCGACCAGAATTTACGTGAAGGCACTCCGTGAGGTGAAGGAAGCGGGCGTCCGCGTAAAAGCATGCAGCCATATCACAGGCGGTGGTTTCTATGAGAATATCCCGCGTATGCTTCCGGAGGGAAAGCATGCGGTTATCCGGAAGGACAGCTACGAAGTTCCGGCGATCTTTCAGATGATGGCACGCGAGGGCAAAGTTGAGGAGCAGATGATGTACAACACCTACAATATGGGTATCGGCATGATCGTGGCAGTGGATCCGGCGGACGTGGACAAGACGATCGCGGCAATGAAGGCAGCAGGAGACACACCGTATATTGTCGGCGAGATCAAGGATGGTGAAAAAGGAGTAACCTTATGCTAAAAGTAGCGGTACTGGTGTCCGGAGGCGGTACGAATCTGCAGGCAATCTTAGACGCCATCGATGAGGGCAGAATCACGAACGCCCGGGTAGACGTTGTGATCAGCAACAATCCAGGGGCGTATGCGTTGGAGCGTGCGAAAGGGCACGGCATTGAGGCGCTTTGCATTTCACCGAAGGATTATGAGAGCCGTGAGGCATTCAATGAAGCGTTTCTGGCGAAGCTTGACAGCTATCAGGTGGATCTGGTGGTGTTGGCAGGATTTCTCGTTGTAATTCCGGAGCAGATGATTGCGCGCTACCGCAACCGGATCATCAATATTCATCCGTCACTGATCCCGTCTTTCTGCGGCAAAGGCTTTTACGGCTTGAAAGTACATGAGGGAGCGCTTGCGCGCGGCGTGAAAGTTACGGGTGCAACGGTTCATTTTGTGGATGAGGGAACGGATACAGGACCGATCATTTTGCAGAAGCCGGTGGCGGTCGAAGAGGGAGATACCCCGGAGATTTTACAGCGCCGTGTGATGGAGCAGGCAGAGTGGATCATTCTTCCGCAGGCGATCGATCTGATTGCAAACGGCAGAGTGTCTGTTGCAAACGGACATGTGACAGTTGAGAAATAAGCGTATGAGTTACAGAGTGCAGGAGGAAGCGGATATGAAGGTATTGGTAGTTGGAAGCGGCGGACGTGAGCATGCGATCGTGACGAGTGTGGCAAAGAGCCCGCGCGTGGATAAGATCTACTGTGCGCCGGGAAACGCAGGAATTGCATCGCTTGCAGAGTGTGTTGCGATCGGAGCGATGGAGTTCGACAAACTGGTGGCGTTCGCGAAGGAGCATGCAGTTGATTTTACAATTGTCGGCATGGATGATCCGCTCGTTGGCGGAATTGTGGATGTGTTTGAGGCGGAGGGCTTAAAGGTATTCGGACCGCGGAAGAATGCGGCGATCCTTGAAGGCTCCAAGGCATTTTCAAAAGACCTGATGAAAAAATATCACATTCCGACGGCTGCCTATGAGAATTTCACATCTGCAGAGGATGCGCTTGCTTATCTGGAGACGGCAAAGATGCCGATCGTATTGAAGGCGGACGGACTGGCGCTCGGAAAGGGTGTTTTGATCTGCAATACGCTCGAGGAGGCAAAGGCGGGCGTCAAGGAGATCATGGAGGACAAGAAGTTCGGCTCCGCGGGAAACACGATGGTTGTGGAGGAGTTCATGACCGGACGCGAGGTATCGGTGCTTTCCTACGTGGACGGCAAGACGATCAAGATTATGTCCTCTGCGCAGGATCACAAGCGTGCAAAGGACGGCGATCAGGGTCTCAACACCGGCGGCATGGGCAATTTTTCCCCGAGCCCGTTCTACACAAAGGAAGTGGACGAGTTCTGCCAAAAGCACATCTATCAGGCAACCGTGGATGCGATGGCCGCAGAGGGAAGATCGTTTACCGGCGTTATTTTCTTTTCGGTCTGATGCTGACGGAGGACGGACCGAAGGTGCTTGAGTACAATGCGCGTTTTGGCGATCCGGAGGCACAGGTGGTGCTCCCGCGCATGAAGAATGACATCATTGATGTGATGGAGGCATGTGTCGATGGAAAGCTGGATACGATTGATCTTCAGTTTGAGGACAATGCGGCGGTATGTGTGGTGTATGCATCCGACGGTTATCCGGTGTCCTATGAGAAGGGATTTCCGATCACAGGACTTGAAAAGTTCGACGGAAAGGACGATTATTTCTGCTTCCATGCGGGAACGAAGTTCGATGAGAACGGCACGATCGTCACGAACGGCGGGCGTGTGCTCGGCATTACGGCGACTGGAAAAGATTTGAAGGAGGCGCGCGCAAAAGCATACGAGGCGACAGAGTGGGTTGATTTTGCGAATAAGTACATGCGCCATGACATCGGACGTGCGATCGACGAGGTAAAGTAGAATAAAAAGAAACAGGAAGCTCCCGTTCGTGGGATGCCGGTATTTTCTACAGAGTGCTGTGGAAAAGAGAGGTATCACGCGCACGGGAGTTTTTTTTGATTCATAGGAAATTACGTCCTATGAATGAAAAAGCCCTCCGGGCAGGATCGCACTGCGTCGGAGTGGAATTATATCGCTAGAGCAACCCGCCGCAGGCGGAGAATCATGCAAAACAGGATTCTTTCTTGCAGGAAATATTGTGTTATGTCAAAAAATGAAAAGCTTAATGCATTATATGAAAAGTTTAGTGTGTTAAGCAGTACACCATGATTGCCTGCTGGACGGTGAGCAGGTGCTTTTTTAAATTCATATCCGACGAAATAGTCGGAGTCGATGACGTCGTTTGAGACTTCCTCGCCGCGGTAAAAAGGCGGGCAGGGATTTAAGATGGCACCCTCGTTTGCCAGCTTCATGGCAGCAAGATCGACGGTGCAGCCGCGGGAGGCGGAAAGAAGGTCGGCCGGCAGTGAGTCGGTGCAGATGATGTCTTTTCCACGGATGGCGTCGCGGATGCAGTGATGCGAGGGCACGCCATCCATCTCATATCCCGGAATACAGCACTGCTCCAGCGAAAAGCCCATCACTTCGGAGGCTTCCTTCCAAGCCAGCCCGATATTTCCTGTGACACCGCAGAACAGAAAGTGATCCTTGGTAAAATCATTCCGTATTTTTGAGAGCGCATACAGATCTGCAACCATTTCACAGGGATGATTTGCGTCGGTCAGCGCATTGATGACAGGTACGGATGCAGATGCAGCGATTTTTTCCAAAGCGGCCATATCCCGGTGGCGGACGACAAGCAGATTGGCCCAGTTGTTGAGGTAGCCGACGACGTCTTGCAAATCTTCCTTTTTGTCGAGAGCGGAACTTGGAAACAAAATCGGCTGACCGCCCAAAAGCGCGATGCCCTTCTCAAACGTGACCCTTGTGCGGATGCTGGATTCCGGGAAAAATAAAACGACGCTTTTGCCCTGCAGCAGATTCTGATAGTGCCCCTCCAGGATCTCATCGGTGATATGGAAGATTTCGTAAATGTCAGCTTTGGTATAGTCGGTCAATCGGAGAAAATGTTTCAATGGAACCGCCTTTCTGGCTGCCGGTGCGGTAGTGCGGCAGACCTGTGCTAAATGTCAGAAAAATCAATGGGTTGCGCTCTTATCGTATCATTTTTGCGGGTTAGAAGGAAGCTATAATATTAGAAGAAAGCTATATTTTTGTGGGATATGCTTTAGAAACAGTGCTAAAGATGTTTTGCGGGTCTGGAGTGGAGAAAAGGTGCGCTCAGACCCATGAGTTGGAATTATGTTAACTTATTTGAATTGTTTTTGTGCGACACCGGGTCTGTAGATGTGAAAATAAGCAGCTAGACCCGGGAAATGGAAATTATGTCAACCATTTTGGACAGTCAAGTCCGGAAACAGGGTCTGGGGAGAGAAAAATACGCTTCCAGACCCGCCCAAGGAAGAAAGACGGGTCTAGGGAATGCGAAAATAAGCAGCTAGACCCGGGGATTGAAATTATGTCAACCATTTTGAACAGTCAAGTCCGGAAAACGGGTCTGGGAAAAGAAAAATACGCTTCCAGACCCGCTCAAGGAAGAAAAACGGGTCTGGAGAGAAAAAAATATACTCCCAGACCTGTGAGGCTTAGGATTCTATCAGATTTCCATCCCCGCCAGTCTCATCTCCCCTGGCTTTTCGTCACCCGACATAATTCGTGACAGTCTATGTAAGATATGATAAAATGAATGCTGACAGATGCCTCCCGGAAGTTCCACGGAACATTGGATGCACAGAAAGCAGTGCAGAAACAAGGGAAAATGAATCCTAGCGGATGCCTCCCGGAAGTTCCACGGAATATCGGATGTGCAGAAGAGCATCGCCGAGATATGGATGCGCAGAAAGCAGCTGTTTATGGACTTTTGCCGGAACTCAAAATCAGCGTGACAAAACGAGTGCTGGCAGGTTCGCAGGGTAAGACCCGCAGACATGGAAAGTATGCGTCAAAGAGCGGCTGAAGGTGTATGGGAAAGCAACGGTCAGGAGAAGGAATCCGCGATAAATCATTGACGGTATGCCGGCGGAATAAAGAAAAAATCAGGAGATAAGATGAGTAGATTATTAGAAGAATTTAAAGAATATTTAAAAGAAATGAATCAGTATGATCATGTGACAGGATTATTGCAGTGGGATATGCAGACGACAGTGCCGAAGCTTGGGCAGGCGGCGCATGTGGATGCGCTGACCTATTTTTCCACGAAGAGCTTTGAGATGGGGACATCGGAGAAACTGGGAGAATTTCTGGAGAAACTGGCGCAGCCTGCGGAATATGATGCGTTAGATGACACATGGAGATTCATTGTAAAACGCATGAAGCGCGATTACGACCGCAATAAAAGAATACCGGCGGATTTATATGAGGCGTTTGTGCGGGCAGCGGCGGAATCCGGAAATGCATGGGAAGAAGCAAAAAATGCATCGGACTTTTCCATTTATGCACCGCACCTCCGGAATATGATTGAGATGACGAAGCAGGTAATCGGCTATACAGATCCGGGAAAGGATGTGTATGACGCACTTCTGGAACAGTGTGAGGAGGGCATGGATCAGGCAACGATCGACCGGCTGTTTGAGGAAGTGAAGACGGAACTGATACCGTTAGTAGAGCAGATTACTGCAAAGAAAAATGCCGGAAAATCCGACATTTCATGCCTATGCTGATCCGGACGCACAGCGCAGGGTACAGTGGCTGCTGCTTGATTACATCGGATTCCGCAGGGATGCGGGAGCGGTCGGGGAGACGGAGCATCCGTTTACGACGAATTTTTCTTCAAAGGATGTGCGTGTGACGAACCACTACTATGAGACGGAGCCGCTCAGCGCCATGTTTTCTGCGATTCATGAGGGCGGACATGCGATTTTTGAACAGAATGTCAACCCGGAATACGACAATACGGTGGCGGGCAGCTGCTGCTATATGGGGGTGCATGAGAGCCAGTCGCGCTTTTATGAGAATATTCTCGGAAGAAATATCAATTTCTGGAAGCCGATCTATGAAAAACTGGGAGAATTGCTTCCACAGTTTAAGAATGTGACACTCGAAGCGTTTGAGCGTGAAATCAACCGCGTGGAGAACAGTATGGTGCGCACCGAGGCGGATGAGGTAACGTATTGCTTCCATATTATATTGCGTTATGAGATGGAAAAAGCGATTTTCTACGATCATGTGCCGGTGGAAAAACTTCCGGAGCTCTGGAATCAGAAAATGCAGGAATACTTGCATATCACTCCGGAAAATGACGCCGAAGGCATCTTGCAGGATGTACATTGGTCGGACGGCTCGTTTGGGTATTTCCCGTCCTATCTGCTGGGCAGCATCTATGACGGCATGTATCTGGAGAAGCTAGAGGAAGAACTCGGTTCTGTGGATGAGATCCTGGCAGACGGCAGAATCGGTGAGATCACAAAATGGCTCAATGAGAAGATTCACTGGTATGGAAGCACGCGGACACCGAAAGAGGTGATCGCGGCAGTGTGTGGAAAAGAAGTGTCCGCGCAGCCGCTCGTGCGCTACATGAAGAAAAAATACACGAGACTGTATGGACTTTCCGAGGAAGCCTAGGCAAAAGAGATAGAACGGGAGATGATGTCATGAAACGTGGAATCATATTTGACATGGACGGAACCCTGTGGGATTCCGCAGAGAATGTGGCGAAGTCCTGGAATGTGGCAATCCGGCAGTACGGGGTCAGGGAGAAAGAACTGACAACGCAGGACATTCAGGGGGTAATGGGAAAAACGATGGACGTAATCGCCGATATCCTCTTTGCGGAATTCCCCGAAGAAAAACGGAGACTGCTCCTAAAGGAATGCTGTCAGGTGGAAAATGATTATCTGCGGGAGCATGGGGGCATACTCTACGATCAGGTGCCGCAGACGCTCGCGGCGCTGAAGCGGGACGGCTATCATCTTTCGATTGTCAGCAACTGCCAGAAAGGATATATCGAGGCATTCCTTGACCACTACGATCTGTGGGAACTGGTGGAGGATATGGAGTGTTACGGCAATAATCTGCGGCAGAAGGGAGAAAATATCCGGCTGGTCGTAGAGCGGAACCGGCTGGATGAGGCGGTCTATGTCGGAGACATTCAAGGAGATTATGATGCGAGCCGGGCGGCAGGAGTCGGGTTTATCCACGCAGCATACGGATTCGGAGAGATTGCGGAGCCGGTCCCGGAACTGAAAACCTTTGCAGACTTAAAAACCTTTGATATTTCATCGGCGAGCAAAACGCAGAACGCTTGGACCATGTGAGACGGCAGCACCGGGCAGCCAGGGTGCAGAGCGCCGGAACCATGTGAGCCGGCATCCGCGTGCAGGAGAGAGAAAGCATGACAAAGTTTGAAGAATTACTACAGCAGATCAACAGACAGCACGTCTATATACAGACCCATAATTTCCCGGATCCGGATGCGATTGCAAGTGCATACGGTCTGAAGCGGCTTCTTGCAACCGGGGGTATCGAGGCGAGTATCTGTTATAAGGGTAAGATCGACCGGTACGGTACCGGCCGGCTGTGTGAGATTCTCGACATTGAACTGTTGAATGTGGAGGATCTGACCGAGGTGCTGACGGATGAGGACGAAGTGATACTGGTGGATTCCCAGAAGGGCAATTCCAACATCATCAATATTACGGGAGATGAGATCATCTGCATCGACCATCATCCTTACAATGATAAGTGTCAGTACCGGTTTCAGGACATCCGCCCCGAGGTCGGGGCGTGCGCAACGATGATCGCGCAGTATTTTATGGAAAATGACATTGCGATGGATAAAAAGATCGCAACAGCACTGACATACGGCATCCGCATTGACACGCACAATCTTTCACGCGGCGTGTCAAAGCTCGATATCGAGATGCTCTATCGGATGTACGATGACTGTGATTATGAGGAGATCCACACACTGGAGAACAGCAACCTGTGTTTTGAGGATCTGGTGGCGTATTCCAAGGCGATTTCCAGCATTGAGGTGTACGATAATATCAGCTTTGCCGATACGGGGGAGGACTGCCCGGAGGCATTGATCGCGAGTGTCTCTGACTTTATGCTGGCGCTGGTGGAGGTTTCTTTTTCCGTGGTGTACTCAAGGAGAGGGGATGGCATCAAACTGTCCGTCCGGAGTGAAAAATCTTCTCTCGACGCCGGCAAGATCACGGCGGAGGCGCTGCAGGGGATCGGAAACGGCGGCGGGCATGCTGCGATGGCAGGTGGCTTTGTACCGTTTACCGGTTCGGACGGTAAGGCGGTCATTTTGATCGACCAGATCAAGGAGCGTTTTTTTTCGACGATTGCAAAGCGGAGATAGCACAGACGCAGAGTCTGCAGAGCCGGAGGGCAGCAATTGGAGCAGAGCCGGAAGAACGCAAGTGAAGCAGAGCCGGAAGAACGCAAGTGAAGCAGAAGCGGAAGACCGCAAGTGGAGCAGAACCGGAGGGCAGGGAAACGGCATTTCAGACCTTGACAATGCGGGCTTGCAAGGCTTATACTTACACATAGTTGACAAAGGCAGTGACGAAGACAGTAAGCTGTGGATGAAAGGCAAAGCGAGCCGGGGCGGTGAGAGCCGGTGCGAGTAAGCCGCAGACGAAGATCCCTTCCAAGCCGCAGCCCGAAATGCAGCCGCAGATGTGGCACAGCAGAGCCTGTGTCAGACAGGAAGGCAGCACGGTAGGCGCTGACGCTTTTCCTGCGTTAAAGGGAACGGGTATTCGGATTTTCTCCACTGGAGATTTTTCAGGCAGCAGGAAGACATTCCAGGATTTCTGCGCTGGGAGAAGTCTGTGTACAATGTAATTAGGTGGTATAACGATAAAGGCTCTCGTCCTATTTACAGGACGGGAGCCTTAAATGTTTTATTTTGGAGGAAAAAATGTATAACAAAGTAGACACGAACCTGAATTTTGTGGACAGAGAAAAGCAGGTAAGAGAGTTCTGGAAAGACAATGACATCTTCAAGAAAAGTATGGAGCAGCGCAAGCAGGGCGAGACTTACACGTTCTATGACGGACCGCCGACGGCCAACGGCAAGCCGCATATCGGTCATGTGGAGACGCGTACGATCAAGGATATGATCCCGAGATTTCAGGCGATGAAGGGAAAATATGTGCCGCGTAAAGCCGGTTGGGATACGCACGGACTGCCGGTAGAGCTTGGTGTGGAGAAGATGCTCGGCTTAAACGGCAAGGAACAGATTGAGGAGTACGGAATCGAGCCGTTCATCAAAAAATGTAAGGAATCCGTGTGGGAGTACAAGGGCATGTGGGAGGATTTCTCCGACATCGTCGGTTTCTGGGCGGATATGGAGAACCCATATATTACCTATGACAACAATTTCATCGAGTCCGAGTGGTGGGCGTTAAAGCAGATCTGGGACAAGAAGCTTCTGTACAAGGGCTTTAAGATTGTTCCGTACTGCCCGCGCTGTGGAACTCCGCTTTCCTCACAGGAGGTGGCGCAGGGATATAAGACGGTCAAGGAGCGTTCCGCTGTGGTTCGTTTCAAGGTTGTTGGAGAGGATGCCTACTTCCTCGCATGGACCACGACGCCGTGGACACTTCCGTCAAACGTGGCACTCTGCGTGAACCCGGAGGATACCTACTGCAAGGTAAAGGCAGCCGACGGTTATACCTATTATATGGCGGAGGCACTGCTCGATAAAGTGCTCGGACGGCTTGGAACACCAGCCGAAAAGGGCAAGGACGGCGAGCCGGATACGCCGGAGGTAAAGGCTTACGAGGTGCTTGAGACCTATAAGGGAAGCGAGCTTGAGCGCAAGGAGTATGAGCCGCTGTACGCCTGCGCAAAAGAAGTGGCGGACAGACAGCACAAGAAGGGATTTTTCGTGACCTGCGACACCTACGTTACGATGTCAGACGGTACCGGAATCGTTCACATCGCTCCTGCATTTGGTGAGGACGATGCGAATGTCGGCAGAAAATATGACCTGCCGTTCGTGCAGTTTGTAGACGGAAAGGGTGAACTGACCAAGGAGACGCCGTATGCCGGCATTTTCGTGAAAAAAGCAGACCCGGAGGTGTTGAAGGATCTGGAGGCACAGGGCAAGCTTTTCGACGCGCCGAAGTTCGAGCATGAGTATCCGCACTGCTGGAGATGCGATACCCCGCTCATCTACTATGCGAGAGAGTCCTGGTTCATCAAGATGACCGCTGTGAGGGACGATATGATCCGCAACAACAATACGGTCAACTGGATTCCGGAATCCATCGGAAAAGGACGTTTCGGCGACTGGCTTGAGAATATTCAGGACTGGGGTATTTCCCGTAACCGTTACTGGGGAACTCCGTTAAATATCTGGGAGTGCGAGGGCTGCGGACATCAGGAGTCCATCGGCAGCCGCGCGGAGCTTGCAGAGAAAAGCGGCGATCCGAAGGCTGCGGAGGTCGAACTTCACCGTCCGTATATCGATGAAGTGACCTTTACCTGCCCGGACTGCGGCAAGACCATGAAGCGTGTGCCGGAAGTTATCGACTGCTGGTTTGATTCCGGTGCGATGCCGTTTGCACAGCATCACTATCCGTTCGAGAATCAGGATCTGTTTGCGCAGCAGTTCCCTGCCAAATTCATTTCCGAGGGTGTGGATCAGACCCGTGGATGGTTCTATTCCCTGATGGCGGAGAGTACACTGTTATTTAACAAGGCTCCGTTTGAGAATGTTATCGTCATGGGACATGTGCAGGACGAGAACGGACAGAAGATGAGCAAATCCAAAGGAAATGCGGTAGACCCGTTTGAGGCGCTCTCTGCCTACGGTGCAGACGCGATCCGCTGGTATTTCTACACGAGCAGTGCGCCGTGGATTCCGAAGCGGTTTAACGGCAAACTCGTGCAGGAGGGACAGCGCAAGTTCATGGGTACGCTCTGGAATACCTATGCATTCTTCGTGCTGTATGCGAACATTGACAATTTTGACGCATCGAAATATACGCTTGACTATGAGAAGCTTTCCGTGATGGACAAATGGCTGCTCTCCAAGCTGAATACGGTGATTAAGGAAGTGGATAACAACCTTTCCAATTACCGCATTCCGGAGGCTGCAAGAGCGCTGGATGATTTCGTCGATGATATGAGCAACTGGTACGTCAGAAGAAGCCGTGAGCGTTTCTGGGCAAAGGGCATGGAGCAGGATAAGATCAACGCTTACATGACACTCTACACAGCGCTTGTGACGATCTGTAAGTGTGCGGCGCCGATGATCCCGTTCATGACCGAGGATATCTATCAGAATCTGGTTCGTTCCGTGGATCAGACGGCTCCGGAGAGCATTCACCTGTGCGATTTTCCGGTGGCAAACGAGGTGTACATCGATGCAGAGCTTGAGAAAAATATGGATGAGGTCTTAAAGATCGTTGTCATGGGCCGTGCATGCCGTAATTCCGCGAACATCAAGAACCGTCAGCCGATCGGAAACATGTTCGTAAAGGCTCCGTCTGCACTGCCGGAGTTCTTCGTGGAGATCATCGAGGATGAGCTGAATGTGAAAAAAGTGACATTTACAGACGACGTGAGCGCTTACACAAGCTACACGTTCAAGCCGCAGCTGCGCACCGTCGGACCGAAGTACGGCAAGTTCTTAGGACAGATCCAGAAAGCACTCGCAGCGCTTGACGGCAATGCGGCGATGGCAGAATTAAAGGCAAACGGCGTGCTTGCACTTCCGTCCGTTGACGAGTCTGTCAAGCTGGCAGAGGAGGATCTCCTGATCACCATGACGCAGATGGAAGGTTATGTGACCGAGGGAGATAACACCGTGACGGTGGTGCTCGATACGAACCTGACACCGGAACTTATCGAGGAGGGCTTTGTGCGTGAGATCATCAGCAAGATCCAGACCATGCGTAAGGAAGCCGGATTCGAGGTGATGGATCAGATCACGATCTATCACAAGTCAGATGAAAAAGTATCTGGTATTTTTGAGCAGTATGGTGATACAATTAAATCGGACGTTCTCGGCGTGAATGTCGTGGCGGATGCAGCCGGAGCATTTGCGGATGAGCCGGAAGTTTACAGCAAGGAATGGAATATTAACGGCGAACATGTTCTTCTGGGAGTGAAAAAAGGAGGAAACTAGATGAAATCAGGTGTTTTTGACAAGAAAGCCTTTATTCAGAGTGTGCGCGATAATCTGAAGAATTTATACCGCAAGACATTGGAGGAGGCGGATCAGCAGGAAATTTTCCAGGCGGTCTCCTTCGCGGTCAAGGATGTCATCAATGACAGATGGCTTGCAACACAGCAGGTATTTGACAAGGAAGATTCAAAGATCGTGTACTACATGTCGATGGAATTTCTGATGGGACGCGCGCTCGGCAATAATCTGATCAATCTGAAGGAATATAAAGAAGTGAGGGAAGCGCTGGATGAGATCGGCCTGAATCTCGATGTGATCGAAGATCAGGAGCCGGATCCGGCACTCGGCAACGGTGGTCTGGGAAGACTGGCTGCCTGCTTTATGGATTCCCTCTCCACACTCGGATACGCAGCTTACGGCTGCGGGATCCGTTATCGCTACGGTATGTTCAAGCAGAAGATTCAGGACGGCTTTCAGGTCGAAGTGCCTGATAACTGGCTGAAAAATGGTTATCCGTTTGAACTGCACAGACCGGAGTACACTTACGAGATCAAGTTTGGCGGACATGTACGCACGGAGAGCAGGGAGGATGGAAGCCTGCGTTTTGTGCAGGAGGATTATCAGTCGGTGCTGGCGATCCTGCGTATGACATGCCGGTGGTCGGATACGGCAACAACGTGGTCAATACGTTAATGATCTGGGATGCGGCGGCAAAGGATTATTTTGAGCTGGATTCATTTGATAAGGGAGATTATCAGAAGGCGGTCGAGCAGCAGAATCTTGCAAGAAATCTGGTGGAAGTGCTTTACCCGAACGACAATCATGTTGCGGGCAAGGAGCTCCGCTTAAAGCAGCAGTATTTCTTCGTATCTGCGAGTGTACAGCGCGCGCTGGCGCGTTACAAGAAGAATCATGATGACATCCGCAGACTGCCGGAGAAGGTGACGTTCCAGTTGAACGACACACACCCGACGGTGACGGTGGCAGAGCTGATGCGTATTCTTGTGGATGAGGAAGGTCTCGGCTGGGACGAGGCGTGGGAGATTACCACGAAGACCTGTGCCTACACCAACCATACGATCATGGCGGAAGCACTGGAAAATGGCCGATTGAGATTTTTCAGCGGCTGCTTCCGAGAATCTACCAGATCGTGGATGAGATCAACCGCCGTTTTGTACTGCAGATCCAGGAACGCTACCCGGGGGATGACGGCAAGGTTGCCCGCATGGCAATCCTTTACGACGGTCAGGTGAAGATGGCGCATCTCGCCATTGTAGCCGGTTATTCCGTCAACGGTGTGGCAAGACTGCACACGGAGATCTTAAAGAACGAGCAGCTTCATGATTTTTATGAGATGTTCCCGGAGAAGTTCAACAACAAGACCAACGGCATCACGCAGAGACGTTTCCTGATGCACGGCAATCCGCTGCTTGCCGACTGGGTGACAAAGCATATCGGTGACGGCTGGATCACAGAGCTGATGCAGCTTGCACGTCTGGTTCCGTATGCATCGGACGCAAAAGCCCAGAAGGAGTTCATGGAGATCAAGCGCAGGAACAAAGTGCGCCTGGCAGAGTATATCAAGGAGCATAACGGCATCGAAGTCGATCCGGATTCCATTTTCGATGTGCAGGTAAAGCGTCTGCATGAGTATAAGAGACAGTTCTTGAATATTCTGCATGTGATGTACCTGTACAATGAGTTAAAGGCAAATCCGCAGATGGATTTCTACCCGAGAACCTTTATTTTCGGCGCGAAAGCGGCGGCAGGCTATCGGAACGCCAAGCTTACGATCAAGCTCATCAACAGTGTGGCGGACGTCATCAACAACGATGCGGACATTAAAGGAAAGATCAAGGTCGTATTCATCGAGGATTACCGCGTGTCCAATGCGGAGTGGATCTTCGCAGCGGCGGATGTCAGCGAGCAGATTTCGACTGCCAGCAAGGAGGCATCCGGTACCGGCAATATGAAGTTCATGTTAAACGGTGCGCTGACACTCGGTACCATGGACGGCGCGAACGTGGAGATGGCAGAGGAAGTCGGAATGGAGAATATTTTCATTTTCGGCATGAGCTCCGAGGAAGTCATTGCGCATGAGCGCAACCGCGATTATGATCCGATGCAGATCTACAACAGCGACGAGGGTATCCGCAAGGTGGTAAATCAGCTTGTGGACGGCACATTTTCGCCGAACGATCCGGGGTTGTTCCGTGATCTCTACAATTCACTGCTCAACACGCAGTGCACGCAGTATGCAGACACGTATTTTATCCTCAAGGATTTCCGTTCCTATGTGGATGCGCAGAAGCGGATTGTGGAGTACTATCAGGATAAGCAGGCATGGGCGAAGAGCGCTATTTTAAATACGGCCCACGCAGGCAAATTCTCTTCCGACCGCACAATTCAGGAGTACGTGGATGAGATCTGGCATCTGGATCGCATCACCGTGCCGGATGCACTGGTTGCGAAAATGTGAAGAGACACCGCACCGGAAATGCTCCGGAGGCGGATGAGGAACGTTCTCCTTCGACAGAAGAGAAAAGATCGTGATTCCGGAAAAGAGCCGGCTCTGATGAAAGGAGCCGGCGGCGGAACCATAGAGAAGATTCAATAAAAACGGCGGCAGTCCGGCGGAGAGTATCCGCGGGACTGCCGCCATCATTTTTTTATCTGCCGCGCAAAGTGTGCGGCAGGCGCACGCTTCATTCCTTCGCAGGAAAATGATACTTAGCGGTTCATCTCAAGCTGGAATCCGGAAGTATCCTTGTGCTGTGCGATGATGCCGTCGATCTCCTCGAGATCGGTAAAGACCATATCGCCGATGACGCTGTGCTTGATGGCTGCCATGGCGTTGCCGTACTCTAACATTTTCTGGCAGTCGTGGTGTCTTAAGTAACCGTAGAGCGCGCCGGAGACATAGGCGTCACCGCTTCCGATCCGGTCGACCACATCGATGCTGTTGTAAGGAGATTCACTGTAGTAGCGGTCTTCCTTCGCAGAGTAGATGATGGAGGTAAAGTCGTGCTTCTTCGGAGTGATGACAGTGCGCTCAGTCGAGGCAACCACGGAGATCGGATATTCTTCACAGAAGGACTTCTGGATCTCCTCAATCGTGCCGGTCTTGCCGAAGGTCAGCCGGGCAGTGTCGGCGGAGCAGAAAAAGATGTCGACATACGGAAGGATGGATTCGATGCATTTTCTTGCCTCCTCGCCGCTCCAGAGGTTTGCGCGGTAGTTGACATCGAAGGAGATCAGGGTGCCGTTCTCCTTGAACTTGCGGATACATTCGATCGCGAACTTCTGTGCGTTGCCGCCGAGTCCTAAAGTGATACCGCTGGTGTGGAACAGCCTGGTATTGTAGAACATGGTAGCCGGAACGTCCTTGATGTCAATATTGTTGATGGATGAATGTTTTCTGTCATAGACCACACGCGGCTTTCTCGGGTAGGAGCCGTACTCATAGTAGTAGATGCCGACGCGGCTGTCGTCCGAGTGATCCTCGATCAGATAATTCTCGCTGACGCGGGAAGCGTTGAGCTGGTTCTTGATGAAAGCGGCCAGCAGGTTGTTCGGAATCTTTGAAATGATTGCTGTCTTAAGGCCGAGCTGTCCGATCTCGGAAGCAATGTTGAGCTCGGCACCGCCGAGGTGCTTCATCAGCGTGTCGCCCTGTGCAAGACGTCCGTTGATCGGCGTGGAAAGCCGGAGTAAAATCTCCCCCAAAGTGATGACATCGTATTTACGGTCCATAAATAATCTCCTCCTGATGATGTAAGAATAAATAAGAAAGTAAAAATTCCGACACGTCACGGCATCTCAAAAAAATGCTTTTATGAGAAAATGCAGCACACTGTGTCTATGGATACGATATGTATGTTCCACATTGCGAAACATAGTTCTGTAATGTGAACCAATCTGCTTTTATTATATATCATCCTGCTAAAATAGAAAAGTGAAAATCGGAAATAATTTGGAATTTTTTTGGACTTAAATAAAAACATATTTGACATTCTGGTATTAGATGTTATAATTTTATTATAGAAAATGAAACACGGTTTCACATAGTGGAACATACATTTAGGAGGATTCAATAATGGCAAAGAAAGTCGTTACATTTGGTGAGATTATGCTTCGTCTTGCACCGGAAGGATACTATCGTTTTGTACAGGCTGGTACCTACGGCGCTACTTACGGCGGCGGTGAGGCAAACGTTGCAGTATCTCTTGCAAACTACGGAATGGATGCAAGCTTTGTTACAAAGCTTCCGGCTCATGAGATCGGACAGGCTGGTGTGAATGCATTAAGACAGTACGGTGTAGACACTTCTGATATCGTTCGCGGCGGTGACCGTGTAGGTATCTACTTCCTTGAGAAGGGTGCAAGCCAGAGACCGTCCAAGGTTATTTATGACCGCGCAGGTTCTTCCATTGCAACAGCAACGACTGCTGATTTTGACTGGGATAAGATTTTTGACGGTGCTGACTGGTTCCACTTCACAGGAATCACTCCTGCACTTGGTGACAACGTTGCAGCAATCTGCTTAGAGGCATGCAAGGCTGCAAAGGCTAAGGGCATTACTGTAAGCTGCGACTTAAACTACCGCAACAAGCTGTGGTCCAAGGAGAAAGCCGGACAGGTGATGGGCGAGCTTTGCAAGTATGTAGACGTATGTATCTCCAACGAGGAAGATGCAAACGACGTATTCGGCATCAAGTCTGAGGGTACAGAGGTTACCGCAGGCGAACTGAACAAGGAAGGCTACAAAGAGGTTGCACAGAAGTTAACAGACCGTTTTGGATTCAAGAAGGTTGCAATCACATTAAGAACTTCCATCTCCGCAAACGATAACCGTTGGGCAGCAATGCTTTACGAGGATGGTCAGAGCTACTTCTCCAAGGAGTACTTAATGCACATCGTTGACCGTGTCGGTGGCGGTGATTCCTTCGGCGGCGGATTAATTTACGCTTGCTTAAACGACTACGATCCGCAGTCTACGATCGAGTTTGCAGTAGCAGCAAGCTGCTTAAAGCATTCTGTTGAGGGTGACTTCAACATGGTAAGCGTTGACGAGGTCAAGAAACTGGCTGGCGGCGATGCTTCCGGACGTGTACAGAGATAATATTGACGTATTATCGCTTTTGTAATTGATAATTCCTTTCCCTAATTTAATATACCAAGAGGCTGTGGTTTCCCTGCCACAGTCTGCAGCACAGCAAATTTTTACCCATTTGAGCTGTGCAGAAGAGAGCGCCCCGCATTGCGGGGCGCTTTTTGACTAACTTATGGGATTAGGGTGCCGAAAGTACAGTTTAATATTTGAGGTTGTTTGTACCTTGAAAATTTAACACGTATTGGTAAAAGATATGATTTATGAATCTATAATTCATTGATTACTTGAAACTGTAGTTCATTGGTTTTATGCTGGTTTCTCATTTGAAGCACACTGTTTCAAGCTATTTATATAATCTAATATCTTTCCTATTCACATGGTACCTTTGGCGGAGAAGAGATGAAATTGCCTCAATTCTATTTCTAAATTATGAGTATTCAGAGAATTCTTCTGTTTGCATGTATGTAATTGCTTTGTACAACCAGCGGATTTCCAAAATACTCCCTTTCGCACCCATGTTTTTAGAAAAACACGTTCTTTGGGTACACAATTATTCTTACATTTGATGAGATATTTACCAGCATCTATAAAAACAAAATCCGCATATATTTCATCTGGTTTGCGTCCTGTGAAATTGGTTGTAACAGGCTTTAGATTATGTCCTGATGCTAAACGTGAGTTTTGTTCTTCGTTGTATGTTCCATACTTAAATTCATTTTCTGCATAAACCTCAAAGGTTTCCGCGACGTTTATCTCTGAGTTTTACTCCAGATAATCGTTCAGACAGGTGACGAACAGTGCATCCCCAAACAATTAGCAAAGCCGCCCGATTCCCGGACGGCAAATTGGCATAGGATGCATTTTATACTCCCCAAAGCAGTATGCCGAGTGCGGCAGAAAAGAGTATCATTATAATCGGCGACGGTGCAGTTTTTTTGATTCTTTTATATCCGAAATGTGTCAGCCACAGAATGGCAAAGACCAAAATGGATTTAGGATCCGGAGCAAGCGCCGAATAAATATCCGTAAAACCAAGCAATGTTGATATGGCCATACCGATTGCCGTAGCGAGAATCATTGCGATAACGCAGGGGCGGACGCCGGAGAGAAAAGCGTTGACACCGGCATATTTCATCAGGTTTTTGAGTACCGCCGCAATTAAAAGTATAATAATGAAAGACGGAAGAACAACGCCGAGCGTAGCAAGAAACGAGCCGAGAATGCCACCTTGCGTGGAACCTATAAATGTCGCCATATTAACGGCAAGCGGACCGGGCGTCGATTCCGAAACGGCAATGAAATTTAAGAATTCGCTTTCCGTTAGCCAGCCGTTTGAAATGACTGTTTCTCTTACAAGGGAAACCATTCCGTATCCGCCGCCGAAGGAAAGGGCACCGATCATTAAAAAATTCAGGAATAATTTCAGGTAGATCATTGTTAATTGCCGTTTCCTTTCCGCAGTTTTTTCAGGAAGAAAATCGCAAGTCCTGCTGTACCGCAAATCAGAATATAGTAAACGGAAGAAAAAGAAACGGCGAAAACAGTGCACGCCAGCATTGCAGCAATGACCGACAGCAAAATGACCGTGTTGAAGGCATTTCTTTCAATGGTTTTCAGCATTTTCAGCCCGGCAGAGGAAATCAGATAGATCACACATACCTGTATTCCGCGGAAAGCACGGGAAACCCATGTAAGGCTTAAGAATTGATCAAAAAACAGTGAGATGCAAAAAATTACGGTAAACGAAGGAATACAAACCGCCACGGTAGCCGCCGCAGCACCGAACAAGCCTGCAATTTTGTAGCCGATATATGTGGCGCTGTTGATTGCAACCGGTCCGGGTGTAGACTCGGCAATGGCTACCATATTCAGAAAGTCGTCCTTTTGATCCACTTCTTGCGTTCTACAAATTCGTTTTCAAGCAACGCAATCATAGCATATCCGCCGCCGAAGGTAAAAGCGCCGATTTTAAGAAAGGTAAAAAATAAAGTCCATTCTTTTCTCATTGCCGCATCGCCTTTCTTTTACAGATAATAAAAATTGTAACGATACCGAAAATAATCAGGTAGCCGGACAGCACCTGTGATATTAACGGTGAGTGAAGCGCCCAAAAGGGGAAATCGGTTTTTCTTTACGGTAAATCAATGCAACTACGACACCGCCAAGTACTCCGCCGTAAATGGCAAGGCCGCCTGGATTGACTACTAAAACAGAAAGCAGGTCGTTTTTGTTATTATCCCATTCGAAAATCAAACGGTATATTGCCACAGCAAAACCAAGCACCATACCGTAGGTGATGATGATTCCGTACCAAGCGGATATTGCGCTCTTGAATTCCGAAAGGATTTTCTATTGCATATCGGTTCAATTTCTTGTTTTCTCGCTTTTCTCAGTCTACCCGCAGCATCCGATAACCAACGCCGATATGCGTCTGAATGTATTGCGGACTGTCCTTTTGCAGCTCCAGTTTTTTACGCAGTGTCGCCATAAACACCCGCAGCGAGGCAATATCGTTTTCCCAGCTGCTGCCCCAGATCTGCTGTGTGATATAGGTGTGCGTCAGAACCTTTCCGACATTATGGGAGAGCAGACATAAAAGCTTGTATTCAATCGGGGTAAGATGCAATTCTTCCCCTTTTAAGTAAGCGCAACCAGCGGCATAATCAATTTTAAGCTCGCCGTTTTCAAAAATTGGGGTGTCGGCATCGCCACTTGCTTGCAGGAGCAACAGCCTTCTTTGTGTGACACGAAGCCGTGCCAAAAGCTCTTCTACGGAAAATGGCTTTGTCAAATAGTCATCCGCCCCGGCGTCAAGTGCCATAATTTTATCACGATCCTCGCTACGCGCACTGATCACAATAATGGGCATATTCGACCATGAGCGGATGCTTTCGATCACCTGTGTGCCGTCAATATCCGGTAGACCCAGATCCAGCAGAACGATATCAGGGTTATGGGAGGTCGCCTCCATAATCGCACCATGTCCGTTCTCCGCAGTCAGATAACGGTAATCGTGCGACTTTAATGTTGTTACGATCAGATTGCGGACTGGGCGGTCGTCTTCCACAACAAGTATAAGCGGTTTATTCATTCAGAGTCACCTCGCTAAGCGGTAAAGTAAAGGTAAATACACAGCCGCACGGCACATTATCCCTAAGCGTCAGCGTTCCGCCGTGCAGTTCTACGATCGATTTGCATAAGGTAAGACCGATCCCAAAGCTTCTGCGGCTGTCGGCAACTGTACTTTTTCCAGTGTAAAACATTTCAAAAATATGCGATTTCATATCGTCGGGGATTCCGCTACCGTTATCTGCAACACGGATCACGGCGTATTTTCCTTGCTTTTCTGCACTTACGCAGATCTCCGAGCCTTGTTCGGTATATTTCAAAGCGTTGTCGATAAGATTGACGATGACCTGTACGATAAGCTGTGCGTCCATGCGTGCAAGGATCAAATCGTCACACTTCACCGTTACCGTGTGCCCGACAGACTTCTGCTTCAAATGTGAAACGGCTTCACTGATCACTTCGTCTACAAGCTGGTTGGTAAGCTCCAGCTTCAGGCGTCCGTCATTCAGCCGTGTAACATACAACAGATTTTCCACTACGTCAATCAGCCACTCCGGAATCGTCATATATATCTTTATATATCTGTTGCTTTGTCGTTTCGTCCAAGCAGTTTCCGTTATGCAAAAGTGTGTCCGCATTGCCTGAAATCGAGCAAAGAGGCGTGCGTAGATCATGTGAGATCGACCTCAAAAGGTCGGCGCGCAGCTGCTCGCTTTTTGCAAGATCTGCTGCCCGTTCTTTTTCAGCAGCGTTGTGTGTATTATCCATTGCCAGAGCACATTCGTTCACAACTGACAGCACGATGCTGTTTTCGAATGAATCGGGCTTTTCAGGTCTCATCGGTATTCCGATCACTCCATAGACTCTGCTCCCTGCACGGATCGCAAGATAAAGACATTCGGATTGTCCGAACTGTGCTGTTGTTGCTCCTGTACGGCGACCGTTTTGAAATGCCCATTCTGCGGCTTTCTGCTCTGCAGCGTTCAGTAGATTTTCAGAGTATGTGTACTTTTTTTCGGCGAAAAGCCGTCCGGTCGACATTCCATTTTCACTTTTTGTATAAGCAACAATACTGCGGTCAAGCAGCCGAGAGAGCTGCATACAGGTCACACTTAAGATATCATCGTTGCTTTTCGCTTTTTGCAGCAGACGGTCGGTGTCGAACAGCACCTGCGTGCGGAACGCAGAACGAGCTGAAAGTCTCGCATGATCCTTAAGCTTCGAGGCAAGCGTGCCGGTGAGAACGGAAGCTACCAGCATGACGGCAAAGGTAACGGGATAGCCTACAGCATAGGTTTTGAATGATAGCTGTGGTTCGGTAAGGAAAAATCCGAACAATACAACACTTAAAAGCGAGCCTGCCATACTGCAAAGATATCCTTTGGTCAAAACGGAGACCATCAGTACGCCGAGAATGTAGACCGTAACGATATTTGTGTCGGGGAAATCGAGATGATCGAACAAAAAACCGATCGCCGTGCATACGGCAAGTGACAGAACGGTCACGCCAATATCCCGCAACGAAGGTGTTTCTGCACCGAAAAGCAAACGGTGCCGGTGCGGTCTTACATAGTTCAGTGCGTCTGGAATGATATGAATATCCACATTGGGAGCGACCGAAATCAGTTTTTCAGTTAGGGTGGGTTTTCCAAACAGTCCTCTGCGGCGGGCGCTGCTTTGTCCGATCACGATTTTGGTCACATCTGAAAGCCGGACATATTCCGAAATCTGTAGCGGCACATCCTCGCCGTGCGTCATAATGATCTCAGCGCCAAGCCCTTGCGCAAGCTGAATGTTTTGTTCAAGCCGCAGCCGATTTTTTTCGCTTTCAACCGAATCGGTTTGCACATAGATGGCGGTAAATTTTGCATGAAGAACCTTAGCCATCTTTGCGGCGGTATGTATGATCCGTGCATTGGACGGTGAAGAGGAAAGGCAGACAAGGATATGCTCGTCCGCACCGTTTTTTGGCTGTTCGGTTTGTATTTGCATCGGTTTCACCGCCTTTTTGGTTTCATTATACAACAAAATCGTGAAATCTTCTACCGTAAACTAAAACGCATCCTCTTTTCCGTCAGAAAGGATAATATCGACTTTTCCGTGTGTTTCCCGAAAACGGCGGATCTCGCTTAATATCTCACTGTCGGACAGTCCTTGCGGCAGCAAAATTTCGGAAAACTCACGGAATTTGTTCTCTTTTAACAGCGCCTTCCTGTTTTTCTCAAGAAATCGGTCCAGCCTGCTCATAAGATAAAAGCCGAAAGCAAATATGCCAAGCAAGCTGACAATCAGCAATAGTTCAGCCAATGTCGTTCACCTCTGTTAAATGCGAAAGCACCTTTGCAGTTCTTTATAAGCACCGAGAACCAAAAGTGTGATCTTGTCTGTAAGAACAGTTTCCGGCGAGACTGCCATATTGATTTTTCTGTTCTCCTTAGTCGCCATAATATTGATGCTGTATTTCTTACGGATATCAAGCTCTCCGACGGTTTTGCCGATCCATCCCTCTGGTACCTCTACTTCAAAAATGGCATGAGAATCATCAACCTCGATGTAATCCCGAATGTGGTCGGCGGTATACCGAATAGAAGCCCATTTTGCCACCTGTTTTTCCGGGTAAACGACCTCGTCCGCTCCGTTGCGCAGAAGGAATTTTGCCTGTACATCACGCTCGGCGCGGGACACAACTAATTTTGCACCGAGTTCTTTCAGCAAAGAAGTAGTTTCAAGTGAGTTTTGAAAATTACCTCCGATGGTGACGATGCATACATCAAAGTTGCCGATACCGAGCGACTTTAAAAACTCCGTATTTGTGCTGTCGCCGATCTGTGCATTGGTGACGATCGGCAGGATTTCATTTATTCTTTCTTCGTCGCTGTCTACTGCCATCACCTCATGCCCGAGTTTGTTCAGTTGCAAAGCAATATGCTTACCGAATCTGCCGAGACCTATCAACAATATGTTTTTCATAACAGTAACTCCTTTATCCGACTGTGATCTTTTCGAGCGGCAGTTTTGCACCGCTCTGATTTTTATTAGAGATCGCCGCATAGATCAGGGTAAGTCCACCGACTCTTCCCAGATACATTAAGACGATCAAAATAAACTGAGAAAAAACACTGAGCTGCGGCGTTACGCCGAGCGTAAGGCCGACCGTTCCGACGGCGGATGCCGTTTCGTAAAGGCAGGCGCTAAGCGGCATGCCTTCTGCCGTGCTGATAATAATGCCGCCGATAAAAAATAACAGGAAATATATTACGGCGATGGTTGAGGCGCTTTTTACCGCCGAGCATTCAAGCCGTCTGCCATAGACTTCAGTATCGTTTTTTTTACGGCAGACGGAAAATGCGTTCAAGATAAGAACGGCAAGCGTAGTCGTTTTTATACCGCCGGCGGTGGAACCGGGTGAGCCGCCGACAAGCATCAGCAGGATCATAATTGCTTTGGAAGATTCAGTCATGGCGGTAAGGTCGGCGGTGTTGAATCCGGCGGTTCTCGGTGTGACAGACTGAAAAAGCGAGGCAAGGATCTTCTCACCGGGCGGCAGTCCTGTGAAATCGAAGAGGAAAAAAAATATTGCGGGGACGATAATAAGAATCACCGATGTTACTAATATTACCTTGCTTTGCATACGGTATTTTTTGAAATGCCACCTGTTTGTACAGATATCATCCCAAGTCAAAAAGCCAATGCCGCCCACGATAATTAAAATCATAATTACAATGTTTATTGTCGGCTCTCCGACGTATCCCGTAAGAGATGGATATTTGTTTTCTGTGGTGCCGAGTATGTCGAATCCTGCATTGCAAAAAGCGGAGACCGAATGAAACGCCGCCATCCAAATTCCTTTGAAACCGTGATCTCTGCAAAATACCGGTAGCATGGCAACCATTCCGATAAGTTCGATCAGAAAAGTCCCACGTACAATAAAGCGAGTCAGGCGAACGATGCCGCCGACTTTTGGGGCTGAAATGGCATCCTGCATGGTGCTGCGTTGCATCAGCGATATTTTTCTGCCGGAAAGCATGGCAAATGTTGCAGCAACCGTCACAACGCCAAGTCCGCCTATCTGAATAAGCAGCAAAATCACCGCCTGCCCGAAAGCGGACCAATAGCTGCCTGTATCCTGCACAACAAGCCCCGTAACGCAAACAGCGGAGGTTGAAGTGAACAGTGCCTCATGAAATGGTGTAACAGATCCGGTGTTTGATGAAAATGGTAGCATCAAGATAAGTGCTCCAAGTACAATCACTCCGGCAAAACCCAGAGCAATCAGCTTAAAGGATGACAGCCGTTTTTTTCCTATGTATAATTTCAAGCATATATATTTCTCCTTTTTCTGCTTGCTTACAAAGAGTATAACGTGAAATATAAAAAAAAGGTGTAATGATCTGGTTTACTGTATTAAGATCGTATAAAGATGCCCATGCTAAAAAAATAGTGCAGCGTATATTAAACGGCACAGACAAAGACAAATTGCTTGAAACTGTTGTGCAGCTCGAAACAGAACAACAGTTTCAAGCAATTTGAAAAAGCGGATGCAGAGATTTTGGACAGACGTGAACAACACACCGCCTCCTACTCGATTGGGAGAATTCATCCCTGTCACACAAAAATACGTTGTGAAGATGCGTGACCGCGCAAATGGGAAGCATGCCGTATGACCGCGCCCGGCGCAAAAATTCTGTGACAGGAGTCTGTTTTACTTCCTATTTTGGCAAATATGTACAATCATACGCCGCCTGTTTTCTGGCAATAGTTACGAAAATTGGAAAAAAGCGGAAAATATTGATTAAATCGGGATTTTTCGTGTTAAAATAGAAATGGATGCTTTAAAACTGTGATGAAAGGAGAATCGGGGAAGATGTTTGAGATCGGTGAGTATATTGTGTATGGAGTGAAGGGTGTATGCCGGATTGAGGATATTACCCACATTGACATTTCCGGGGCGGATAAAGACCGTTTGTATTATGTTCTTGCCCCGGTTGGCGATGGCAGTGGAAGGATCTATGCACCGACGGACAATCAGAAGATTACGATGCGCAAAGTGATTTCCAGGGAGGAAGCGGATCAGCTGATTGAGGATATGCCTAAGATCGAGCAGCTCTGGGTGCCGGATGACAGGCAGAGAGAGGCGAGATACAAGGAGGCAATGAACACCTGCGATTACCGTGCGTGGGTCAGCATTGTAAAGACACTATACATCAGAAAACAGGAGCGCACGGCACAGGGGAAGAAGATCACGGCGCTGGACGAGCGCTACATGCGGACAGCGGAGAATGAACTGTACAGTGAACTCTCGCTCACACTCGGCATACCGAAGGATGAGATGGAGCAGTATATCAGAGAGCGGCTGACGCAATAAACGCTGTGCCTGCGTCTGAAACAGGATTGTTATGAAAAACCCGTCATGAAATGAGAAAGGAAATCATTTCATGACGGGTTTTATGCAAAATAGGATACGGTGGCATGAATGCCGTCACTGCTGGCTTCTGCCGGTATGGAACATATTCCATACGTCATCGATTGCATCGATCCGTATTATACGGTGGTATTGACACCGTTGACAGCGGCGTGCTCATCTTCGTCCATCGGAATGACCAGACATTTCTGCCCGTCGATGACCTGGGAGTGAATCTGTCCGACTTTTTCCGGCTTGACGCGCAGGATGACATCGTAGGTCTTGACGGCAGGGACATCTTCGCCATCGGCATCTCCCTCCGAGACCGGAACGGAGCGCGTCTCCTCGAGCTGTTGCTTTAAGTTTTCCACCTGCTTTACCAGCTCCAGCTTTTCTTTGCGCTTTCCGTTGGCTTCCACAAGCTTCGGATCAACTAACTGTCCGGCTTCCGGAAGTTCCTCGCCAAATACATTTTCATAGGTGTTCTCAATGACGGCTGCCTGTTCCTCGGTGACACCGCTTTCTGCAAGGACATCTGCAATGGCGGATCTGGTGACGATGACCGGTTCCGGTTCCACCGTCTCGTCCTCCGTGACCGGAATCATATTGTTCAGATTTTCCTGGATATCCCCGAAGACAGCGTCGCTCTCTTCCTCATCCTCACCGATGACTTCTTTGACGATGCTCTGGAATGTCAGCTTTTTCTCGGTGGCGGTCAGCTTGGTGCCACAGCCGAGACCGGATTCCATGAATTCCGCGTGCGGTGTCTTGGTATCCCTGGTGTAGAACATCACGGAGTGAATATCGCTGCTGCGGTCGGTAAATGCCGGAAAAACGAAACCGGTGTCCGGAACGCCGACCACCCAGTCGCGGATGCGCGGCCCGATGCGGTTCTCGTCCTCGCGGTAGCCAAGTCCCGGCTTGGTCAGGGTAACCGGACAGATGGCGCACAGCAGATACTCGTAGACTTCCTCGGACTCGTCCAGCTTATTGTTGTCGGAGGTCTTCGTCATCACATCATAGGCATCATGGAACACCAGAATCAGATAATTCCCGACATAACTGTAATTCTCAATGACAAGATCATAGAAGGTGTCCATGAGGTCATCGTTTTTTAATGCGCTCTCGCGCAGACCCATCAAAAACTGCTGTCTTCCGCCCGGTGCTTCCTCGGCAGTCGGAAATTCCAGTTCCAGAATGTTGTTGCCGATCGTGCCGGACATAACCTTTTTGGCAATTTCCAGGTATTTATAGAATTCCTCATCCTCCAGATTTAAGAAGGTCTCCCCGAAGGTTGTGACCTTGTTGCGGTCTGCGTCGACGTAGCAGCCGCAGAGTCTGGTGAAGGTGCAGGCATCTTTTTTAAAACGTCTTTTTAACTCCAAGATATCTTTTTTATTCATATATCATCATCCTATGCCTTTCGTAAATCGTGCACAAGATATTATAGCGAAAAAATGGGTGGTGTGCAAGAAGAATGGAATGTGGACACGGGAGAAATGGAATGTGGACACGGGAGAATGGAAAGGTACTTGCCGGTGCAGAAAAGTACAGGTATAATGGATAGAAGTGGCGCACAGCGCTTTTTAATAAGAAAATGACTGTATGCAGGAAGTGGGCGGCAGGCAGCGACAGAGGGTGGATTGATGGCAAAATTATATTATTACTATGGTGCAATGGGAAGTTCTAAGACGGCAAATGCGCTGATGACGCATTTTAACTATGAGGAAGTGGGACAGAAAGCGCTGTTATGTAAACCGGCGATCGATGCCAGAGATGGCGAGCGGACGGTATATTCAAGGATCGGGCTTCAACATGACTGCATTCTGTTAGAAGAACTGCAGCAGATGAAGGAGGAGGAGATTCGCGGATATGACTGCATCATTGTAGACGAGGTGCAGTTTGCCACGCCGCAGCAGGTGGATTTTCTGTCTGATATTGTGGATTTTATGGATGTGCCGGTGGTCTGTTATGGACTGCGCGCAGATTTCCGTAACCTGCTGTTCCCTGGGAGTGAGCGTCTGATTGCGATTGCGGATGTGATCCAGGAGTTAAAGACGGTGTGCTGGTGCGGCAGAAAAGCTACCTGTAATACGAGATACAACGAGCATGGTATTGTGCGCTCTGGCCCGCAGGTCATGTTAGGAGCAAACGACAGCTATGTGGCGCTCTGCAGAAGACATTTTAAGCTGGGAATGTTAGGACCCGATGCCGAAGCAAAAGAACAGTGCGCGGAGTAGAACCGTTTCTGTTTGGAAAGCGGGCAGGTTTACGCGGCAGGGAGTGGAAAGGAATACGATATGTTAGAAACAGAACGGCTGCTATTGAGAAAGTGGACAGAGGAAGACGCGAACAGCTTATTTGAATATGCAAAAGACCCGGAGGTTGGTCCGGCTGCAGGATGGCCGCCGCACCGGTCAAGAGAGGAAAGTCTGGATGTGATCCGGAATGTACTAAACGGCAGAGAGTGCTATGCGATCTGCGAAAAGGGAAATCCAAAAGCAATCGGTGCGATTGAACTGATATTAAACAGACATAACGATACGGAAAATCATGACGAGGAATGTGAGCTGGGGTACTGGCTTGGAAAACCTTTCTGGGGAAGAGGCTATATGCCGGAGGCAGCAAGAGAAATGATCCGTCATGGATTTGAAGATCTCGGCATGAATACCATATGGTGCGGATATTTTGAGGGCAATCAGAAGTCAAAAAGAGTGCAGGAGAAGATTGGCTTTGTATATCATCACACACGGGAAAAGGTATCCGTGCCGTTAATGAAGGAAGTGCGTACCGAACATCGAAATATAATGACGAAAGAGCGCTGGATGGCGGAGAGAGAAAAGAATTGTGGAAAAGTATGAACGAGATATTGGTAAAGCAGCTGGCGATTGATTTCTGTACAGAGGAAGGAGCAGTTACCAGCAGGGAAAATATCTTCACTGTGTATACCCCGCTGCAGGGACGCAGGATTTTTGAAGAAGGGGAATGTTTTCTGAAGATTGCCTGCATCAATGGCAAGATTCTTGCATCCGGTAAGAAGGATATTATTGCATGGGTGAGGGAAACATTTAAAGACAGAAGCGGCGCCTGGTTCATGGACGTGGAAGCTTTACATGAGCTGGAAGCAGGTTTAAAAATGTTTCACTGCCAGATTGCACAGGCTCATCCATTTTATATTGCGACCGAAATGTCCGAGGTAGACACGAAAGATTATGAGATCCGAATCTTTGAGGGAGAAGAACTGGAGCCATTCAGAGGAGATGAACGCTTTGGAGAAGCATTTCTCTTTCATGAGCTGCCAAAGGATGAAATGGGGGTAGGAGCTTATAGAGATGGCGTCCTTCTTGGCATGGCGGGCGCTACAAGCGACAGCGACAGCATGTGGCAGATTGGAATCAATGTGATGCCGGAGGCAGAAGGACTTGGAATAGGTTCCATGCTTGTTGCGGTCCTGAAAAACGAGATCTTAAAGCGCGGGAAGCTTCCGTTTTATGGCACCTCAATGTCACATATAGCATCGCAGAGAGTAGCACTTGGGGCGGGATTTGTGCCGATGTGGGCGGAGCTGTATTGTGAATCCTGCAAGTAAAGGAGAAAGACTCGGTATGGAAAAATGACATCCATCGGAAGTCAAATGTCATTATAAAAAGTTTGGAAAATAAGACATATAGTGTTGAAAAATATTGGTATAAAATACGGAGCAGAACGGGAATAAACGCTTGTATTTTCACATACTATATGTCAGGACACCAATAGAAATTTGATGGGTATGTAAGCCCATATTAGTGTGTGAATATATGAAACATAAGCTGCCTGTGTGACAGCCGCTGATATGGCAGTACCCATTTTTTATAGGTAGCAAAAAAAGACATCAATCTACTTTGACAGGTAGAATTTGATGTCTTTTTTGATTTAACTTTTAACGAAATATCATTATGCAATTAGACAAGAGCAAATAGATTTATCTGCTCTGCGCGGACCGGAGCGGAGCGAAGAAGTCAGCGTCCGGTGGACGCTGTTAGGCAACGACCGGAGTAGAACGGAGAAGCAAGACGTCCAGTGGACGTCTGTTCTGCGCGGACCGGAGCGGAGCGAAGAAGTCAGCGTCCGGTGGACGCTGTTAGGCAACGACCGGACCGGAGCGAAGAAACTCGAATGTTCGAGTCCGGCAGGACTCGATTTAACAAAAAAGGACATCCATCGGATGCCCTTTTTATTAAAAGAGAGCGCGAGACGGGACTCGAACCCGCGGCCCCGACCTTGGCAAGGTCGTGCTCCACCAACTGAGCCACTCGCGCATAGGTTGCTGTGTCGGTTATATCTGCCAGACACATTTGATATCATACAACATGAGTTACAATTTGTCAACACTAAATTTGAAATATTTATACAGATTAAAGCGGTACGAAGAAACCAGTACCCGGAGTGCGAGACGTTGCCAGCATCTGGTGGACGCTGGCAACGACCGGAGCGGAGCAAAGAAACTTGGTCGAAAACACGACGCGCAAACCCGCATGAAAGGAGGAGGGGCAATGGAATCAAATTGTAATCAAAAATATGTTTTAAAAAGATTACTTGCGTAGTATAATGTATAATACAGTATCATTACAAAAGAGAATAGAAATATCAATCACTTTCGTAATTAATTATGGCGCGTTATAAGTCGAACGGAATGGAGTAATATGGAAAATCAGACAGATGATAAAGTTAAGCTGACAGTGGATGAACAAATTACGGATATGAGAACCAAAAATGTGCAATTTGAAATATGTTCCATTGAAGATGCCAAAAAATTTTTGAAGTATAATAATTATTACTTTAAATTAAAATCATATGCCAGAAACTATGTTGTAAATCCACAGACTAAGAAATATTATAATCTGGATTTTGCATATTTGGTTGAACTTTCAAAACTAGATATGCATATTAGAAAAATAATTTTAGAAATGTCATTGGATGTTGAACATTATTTAAAAGTACGTTTGATGAATGACTTAAGTAATAATCCTCTTGAGGATGGATATAATATAGTTGAGGTGTTTTTGCAATATAATCCATCGGCGCAGGAAGACATAAAAAGAAAAGCAAGTACGTATTCATTTTGCTCTGATTTAGCAGAGAAACATTTAAATCAATATAATGAACCAGAAAAACTTGCGGTGTGGAATATTGTGGAGTTGTTGTCATTTGGGAATTTTATGGAATTGTATACGGTTTATTACCAAACATACAAATCATTTAATTACATTCCATATTTGAAGTCGATTAAATTTATTAGGAATGCTGCGGCACATAATAATTGCCTTTTGAGTTCATTGAAAAAACCTAATAGTGTAAAGAAATTTAGTAAAACAAAAGAATTAGCAAATGTGTTGGGAAAAGCACCGGAACTGAGACATTTGAATAGAGAAGGCATGATGAAAAATCCTGTTATACATGATTTTGTGACATTGCTTTTTGTATATAACGATGTTATGAAGGTATCAGCTACAAAAAATGTAAGAAATAAAAAAATGCAAGAGATAAGGACACTATTTTGTGATGATAAGGGAAGAATGAAAAGAAATAAGGAGTTCTTTGAGAAAAATTCTTATATAAAAGATGCGTACTTTTTTGTAAGCAGTATAATAGAGTATATAGATAAAAAGAATCATAATCCGAAACACACAAATTTCCTATAATTTAGTATTGACATGAAGAAAGAGAAAATGTACACTATCAGACATAGAACAAAAATCGTTGGAGGTTTTTACTGGGGAGATGCATGCATTGAACTGGATTTGAGCTTATTATAAAAAGGTTCACTAAAAAGTACAATTAGGTGCTTTTTGGTGAGCCTTTTTAGCTGCTGATAAAAGAGAAACAGGAATGCAATACAGATATGATCAATTCTTCTGGTGGAAATATTATTTTAGCCTCTGCTCTGCGCCGACCGGAGCGGAGCGAAGAAGTACGAAAAAAAGAGATACATCATGCGATGTATCTCTTTTCCCAGAGCGCGAGACGGGACTCGAACCCGCGGCCCCGACCTTGGCAAGGTCGTGCTCCACCAACTGAGCCACTCGCGCATAAGTTGTTGTGTCGGTTATGTCTGCCGGACACATTTGATATCATACAGCGTAGACGAGCATTTGTCAACGCCTTTTTTTATATTTTTTGAAAAACTTGAACAATTTATAATTTTAAGGCGTTTTCATGACCCAAACTGTCATGTGGCGAGAGGCGGTTCATATAATGTAATAATCAGTATGCGGAGGCTTAAGATGAGTGCAAAGACAAAGATCGTGGTTCTTCATATGAAAGAACTGATTTATACACTGATTTTCGCAGGACTTGGAATTCTGCTGATTTTTTTACTACTGTTCATGTTCCTGCCCGGAAAAGAGGACGGAGAGTCGGTAGAGACAATGAGGTATGTGGCGGGAGTGTACACGTCATCGATCCAGTTTGGAGAGCATGCGGTGGATATGCAGGTGATTGTGGATGAAAACCGGATTCAGTCCGTCTCCATGGTCAATCTCGATGAGACGGTGGAGACAATGTATCCGCTGATGGAGCCGGCATTGGAAAACATTGCGGATCAGGTGGTGGAAAAACAGACCACGGAAGGAATTACATACAATGCGGATTACCAGTATACGTCAGTGGTATTGTTGAACGCGATTGAGAATGCACTGGCGAAGGCGGAACTCTCCGGCGCAGAGACGGGAGAGTAGAAGAGCGTACATAGAAAAATGGCAGGATGGCAGAAAAATACCCGGGTGCGGAAAAGTCGCCCCGGGTTCTTTTGCGTTATTCTTCTGTGCTTAAGGAATTCATGTAATCGGTGATGGCATCGACATTGGCGTAAATGGTCTCAACCGGCTTCTTGCTCTCATAGATGCGGTAACCGGACACACCAGCCCAGCCTGCGAGCGCGATGACAACCAGCCAGCCGCAGACAACAGCGAGCAGATGCAGGCGCTTCTCCTTTGCCATAGTCTTCTTGCGGTTCTTTTTCTCTTCTTTATAGCGGTCTACTTTAGCCTGACTCATAATCTGTCTCCTTTATGTGTTCAATCTTTATTCTCTGCAAAATAAAGTAAAATTCCAAGAAATAATATAACCCATTTGCGGGAAAAATGCAACAGAAATGCACCTTGTCATTTCACGGAAAATTGAGTACAATTAAGAATTAGCAGAATAGAATGGAAGAAAAACGGGAGGAACGGAATGAGTCTCGCAGATAAGATTTTTGTGGATATGTGTAAGGATATACTGGAAAACGGAACCAGCACGGAGGGGGAAAAAGTAAGACCGCACTGGGAGGATGGGACGAGCGCCTATACGATCAAGAAATTTGGCGTGGTGAACCGTTATGATCTCTCAAAAGAGTTCCCTGCGATCACGCTCCGCAAGACGGCGATCAAGACCTGCACCGAGGAGATGCTCTGGATCTGGCAGCGCAAGTCCAATAACATTCACGATTTAAACAGCACGGTCTGGGATGAGTGGGCGGATGCGGACGGCTCCATCGGAAAAGCATACGGTTACCAGCTCGGCGTGAAGCACCAGTATAAGGAAGGCATGATGGATCAGGTTGACCGTGTGATCTACGATCTGAAAAACAATCCGTTCAGCAGGCGCATCATGACAAACATCTATGTACATGCGGATCTGCATGAGATGAATCTGTATCCGTGCGCATACAGTATGACGTTCAATGTGACGCATCACCCGGGAGATGAGAAGCTGACACTCAACGCGATCTTAAACCAGCGCTCGCAGGATGTGCTTGCCGCCAACAACTGGAACGTCTGCCAGTATGCGGTGCTGATGCATATGCTGGCGCAGGTATGCGATATGAAGGTCGGGGAACTGGTACATGTCATCGCGGATGCACATATTTATGACCGGCACGTGCCGATTATCAGGGAACTGATCGAGAGAGAGCAGCATCCGGCACCGAAGTTTACCCTCAATCCGGATGTCAAAGATTTTTACCAGTTCACGACAAAGGATATCACGATCGAGGATTACGTGACGGGACCGCAGATCAAAAATATCCCGATCGCGGTGTAAGCACGAATAGAAAGGCGTAAAAAATGAATTTAATAGCAGCAGTGGATCAAAATTGGGCAATCGGCAATAAAAATGAGTTACTGGTGAGAATTCCGGCGGATCAGAAGTTTTTCCGCGAGACGACGACCGGCAAGGTGGTGGTCATGGGAAGAAAAACGCTGGAGAGTTTTCCGAACGGGCTTCCGCTCAAGAACCGCACAAATATCGTGCTGACACACGATCATACCTATAAGGTTCTGGGCGCGGTTGTCGTTCATGACATGGATGAGCTTCATGAAGAATTAAAAAATACGACAGTCAGGATATCTATGTGATCGGCGGAGAGACGATCTACAGACAGCTTCTGGATGAGTGCGACGTGGCGCACATCACGAAGATTGACTACGCATACGATGCAGATGCGTATTTCCCGAATCTGGATGAGAGACCGGAGTGGAAGATTACGGCGGACAGCGAGGAGCAGACGTACTTTGATCTGGAGTATTATTTTTACCGGTACGAGAGGGTAAAATAGGCGGGATGGCGTAGAGATGGAGAATTTTATTTACAGTGTGGATGCAACGTTTCCAATCTTTTTAGTCATGGTGATCGGTTATATCCTAAAACAGATCGGGATGTTAAACGACAATTTCGTCACGGTGGCAAACCGGTTCAACTTTAAGGTGACACTGCCGTTTATGCTGTTCCGCGATATTTCCGGCGTGGATATCCGGGCGGTCTTTGACATCCGGTATGTGCTGTTCTGCGCGCTCGTGAGCACGGCGTGCTTCTGGATCATCTGGGGCGGTGTGAAGCTGTTTTTGAAGGATCAGAGCATGCGGGGAGCTTTTGTGCAGGCGTCGTTCCGCAGCAGCGCAGCGGTGATGGGACTGGCGTTCATCCAGAACATGTACGGAAGCTCGGCGATGGGACCGCTGATGATCGTGAGCGCAGTGCCGCTCTACAATATTTTTTCTGTGATTGTGCTGACGTTTGAAGGGGCACATTCCGGGGAGGTGGATCCGAAGCAGAAGGTTAAGGATGCCTGCATCAACATTGCAAAGAATCCGATCATTCTGGGAATTTTAGCTGGACTTGTCGTGGGACTTCTTGGCATTGATTTTCCGGTGATTGTGGATAAGACGGTGAACAGTGTGGCGCAGATGGCGACGCCTCTGGCGCTTATCACGATCGGAGCAGGTTTTGAGGGAAGAAAAGCGCTGGCGAAGATCCGCCCGACGATCGCGGCATCCATGATCAAGCTGGTCGTCCAGCCGCTCATTTTTCTGCCGGTCGCTGCGTGGATGGGATTCCGCGGGGAGCAGATGATCGCAATTCTGATTATGCTGGCATCTCCGACGACGCCGAGCTGCTACATCATGGCGAAGAACATGGACAACGATGGCGTACTCACCGCGAGCGTGATCGTGATGACGACGCTTCTGGCGGCATTTACCCTGACCGGATGGATCTTTATTTTGAAGACAGTAGGATTGATAGGGTAAAGGTTCTTGATGTATTTTAATATTCTTGATTTATCTTTGGATAGGATTGCATTTGTGAAAAAGATGGGCTATAGTTTTTTACAATAATCCTTTCTGCAGGAAACGGACGGCAGAGAGAAGGTAAGGAGGACGGCATGGATATTACAGGCAGAAAGTTATTTGTGAAAGCTTTGCAGGAAGAAGGCGTTACCACCCTGTTCGGTTATCCGGGCGGAACGGTGACGGATCTTTTTGATGAACTATATAAGCAGGATGGTATCGAAGTCGTCTTACCGCGTCATGAGCAGGGGCTGATCCATGAGGCGGAAGGATATGCCCGGTCGACGGGAAAAGTGGGAGTGTGTCTGGTCACGAGTGGACCGGGAGCCACCAATATCATGACGGGACTTGCAGACGCGCACTATGACAGCATCCCCCTGGTCTGTTTTACCGGACAGGTGCCGTTATCCCTCATTGGAAACGATGCGTTTCAGGAGGTAGATATTGTCGGCATGACGCGGAGCATCACCAAGTACGGCGTGACGGTGCGGAAAAGAGAGGATCTGGGGCGCATCATCAAGATGGCGTTCTACATTGCCTCCACGGGGAAGCCCGGACCGGTGCTCATCGATATCCCGAAGGACATCCAGATGGCTCTCGGGCCGGCAGAGTATCCTTCCAGTGTGCAGATCCGCGGTTACAAACCGAATGAGAGCGTGCATGTGGGACAGCTGAAAAAAGCTTATAAGCTGCTGCGCGGGGCGAAGAAGCCGCTCATACTGGCGGGCGGAGGCATTAACATTGCACATGCCAACGACAAGCTGCTTCAGTTTGCGGAAAAAATGCAGATCCCGGTTGTGACGACGATCATGGGAAAAGGAGCGATCCCGACCGGGCATCCCCTTTATGTGGGGAACAGCGGTATGCACGGAAAATATGCCGCAAATATGGCAGTCAGCAAATGTGACGTGCTGTTTTCCATCGGTACCAGATTCAACGACCGCATTACCGGCGATTTAAACGAGTTTGCGCCGAAGGCGAAGATCGTACATATCGACGTGGATACGGCGGCGATTTCCCGAAACGTGGTCGTGGATGTCCCGATTGTTTCCGATGCCAACCTGGCGTTAGAGAAGCTGCTCGAGTGGGCGGAGTCCAAAGACACCGCAGCATGGCAGGCGCAGATTGCCGGGTGGGATGAGAAAAATCCGCTTGAGATGCGCAGGGATCACGGCATGACACCGCAGATGATTTTTGAGCATGTGAACCGGACGTTCGGAGAGGCGGTCTATGTGACGGATGTGGGACAGCATCAGATGTGGGCAACACAGTATCTGGAACTGGATTCCTGGCATCAGCTGATTACCTCGGGAGGACTCGGCACGATGGGATTCGGGCTTCCGGCGGCAATCGGTGCAAAGATCGGCAATCCGGACAAGGAAGTGGTCTGCTTTTCCGGGGACGGCGGTCTGCAGATGAACATTCAGGAGATGGCGACGGCGGTCGTGCAGGAGGCGCCGGTCATCATCTGCCTGTTTAACAATTATTATCTGGGAATGGTACGGCAGATGCAGCAGTTATTCTACGGCAAGCGCTACGAGGCAACCTGCCTGCGCAGAAGAAAGGGGTGCCCGGCGAACTGCAAGGGACCGAATGCATCCTGCCCGCCGTACACGCCGGATTTTATCGCACTTGCAAAAAGCTACGGGGCACACGGAATCCGTGTGGAGCGCGAGGATGATATCCAGGCGGCGTTAGATGAGGCGCGCACATACAAAGATGCGCCGACTATCATCGAATTTATGATCGCCACCGATGAGATCGTGCTTCCGATGGTGAAGAGCGGGAATCCGATGAGTGAAATGATCTTGAAATAGGAATGGAGACTTACTATGAAGAATCGCTGGATTGCATTATATGTGGAAAATCAGGTCGGTGTTCTGGCTAAGGTGTCCGGTCTGTTTTCCGGTAAATCGTATAACTTACAGAGTCTGACCGTCGGCACGACGGAGGACGAGACCGTTTCCCGCATGACGATCTGCGTGACGAGTGACGACATTACCTTTGAGCAGATCAAAAAGCAGCTAAACCGTATGGTAGAGGTCATCAAGGTCATTGATCTCACCGATGTGCCGATCCATATGAAAGAGATTCTGTTTGCGAAGGTGCTTGGCATCAATGCAGCGGAAAAGCTTGAGGTATTCCAGATTGCGCAGGTGTTCCATGTGGAGGTGTCGGATGTCGGAAACGACAGCGTGCTGCTGGAATGTAAGCTGACAGAGCGGCGCAACAACGAACTGATTGCCCTGCTCCGCTCAAAATTCAAGAGAATCGAAGTGGTAAGAGGCGGTGCTGTGGCGATTGAGTCGATCAGTACCTCCTGCCGCTAGCATCAGAGGGGAATTGTTGCAATCAGCAGGGAGTGTCCTTTTAGCGATAAGCAATATTCGAGAAGTATATCTTACAGATTTCAGATGGAAATGCAGATGGAATATTCTTTGTGAAAAAATGAGAGCATTTCTTCCTGACGGATATTTGCATCGGATTCCGTGTCTCTTCCACGTTTGGACAATCCAACGGGGACATGTCCGACACACCAAAGACAATGGGCGGACTTTTTAGCCGCCCTAACTGTACTCCCTCATAGACAATATAAAACCGCGCGAACCGAAACTCGTTGCCATCTGCTATTAAAAACAAGGCAGATGGCAATTCAGACATCGGCTTCGCGCGGTTATGTTTTATTGCGACATAAGGATGGCTGATTTATGCCATCCGTTGTTTGGTACTGGTAAGGGCGGCACAAAAGTCCTACAAATTGTCTTCGGGGTGCGGACATGACCCGTGGAGTGTTCCAAACTTGGAAAGACACGGATCATCGCGGATGCAAATATCCGGCTGGTTAGAAATGCCGCATTTTTGAACAGAATTTCCATATGCATTCCATCTGAAATTGAAAGATGTAATCTTTTTATATATTACCTGTCACTCAAAGGACACTCCCTGCTGATTGCAAAAGTTCCGTTCTGTGCTGGCGCGGCATTTAAACGCGTTTTTTCAGGAAGGCAATAAATTTTTCAAAATGCATCGGCGTTCCCTGGATCTCCTGCACCTTCAGACGGTTCGCTTCGGAGAATCCGACTAAAATATTGTGGTTCGCCTCGGCGAGGTAATCCATGATACCGTCGATGTCCGACTTGATGTTCTTCGGGCACTGGATGTAGAGATGCCGGTTCGCACTGATATGCAGCGTGTAGGAGATGCTGAAGTGGTACCAGAAAAACTTGTGGAGCGTCGAGTATTTGTAGATCCAGATGATCTCATCGATCGGTACAATGGCATTGCCGTACACCGAGGTCTCGATGAAGAAATGTTCTGTGATAAACATATCCTCCGTTGCAAGCTGCGGCAGCGTCGCAAGTTCATCCTCTGCCTGCTCCAAAAGCTTTTTCGGATTGCCGAACAGCGCGAGATCCTGGCACGCGGGCGAGAGAATTGGAAAGCAGATATAGAGGATGAAAAATACAATGCAGATCAGGGCATAGCCGCCGGTCGCAAAAAATACGACGTAGAGCAGCGTGTTTCCGAGCAGATTGTAATCAGGCTCACTCAGTACATACTGGGAGACTTTGTTGTGAATGCCGTTTTCGGTCCAGTTCAGATCCGAAGCGAGATGATTTAACAGCTCATCAAAATTCTCGGAACCGTGAAGAATCTTGGCACGGACGGACACCTGCGGAATCTCCGGAAGTCCCTGTTCACTGGTATTCGGGGAGAGCAGCACGATGATGCACTCGTCATTCCGCATCGTGTAATAGTAGTAACCGCTGATGTGCCCCAGAAAGGACTGAGTATAACCGGTGAACTTCAGATCGGATAAGGTGGCGGATATGTATTCTTCATGCCGTCTGTAGGTGCTCTCGAGGGTATCCGGGGCATCGAGCGTGTCCGGAAAAAGCGGCGCTGACAGCGAGAGAACGAACCACAGTACCAGAAGAAAAATCAGATACAGGATCGGTGTCAGCAGTCTGCGCTTGTAGAATGCCTTTATATTTTTGGTAATATAGTGTTCAAACTGATCGGGCATAGGTGTAAGATCCTTTGCTGTATTTTGCTGTGTTTCCAGAAACATCGGAAAAAACGGCATTTTATGGAATAAGTATACGGTTTACCGGAAAAATAATCAAGAAGATTTGTGCGGGGGAATCTGTCGGCAAACCTTGATTTCACATTGGAAACTTGGTAGTATTACATAGAAATGTTCCGCATGCTGGCGGAAGAGAAAGTGAGAACGATATGGGTGCATACGAGAGCTTTGCGAGAGTGTATGATCTGTTTATGGATAATGTTCCCTATGAGGAATGGGGTTCCTATCTTACGGGGCTGCTCCGGGAATACGGCATCTGCAGCGGAACGGTTGCGGAACTGGGTTGCGGCACCGGAAAAATGACCAGGCTGCTGGCGGCGGCAGGGTACGATATGATCGGCGTGGACAATTCCGAGGAGATGCTTGAGATCGCACGCAGGCAGAGTATGAGGCGGATGCGTGGAGTGCGGCAGAAGCATGGGACGAAGCTGACGAAACCGATGAGCCGGAAGAATATGCAGAACTGGGCGAGCCGGATGAACCGGAAGAATCGGATGAGCCGGACGAGCCGGATGAGCCGGATGAACCGGATGAGCTCGACGAACTGCCCAATGGGGGAATTCTCTATCTGCTCGAGGATATGCGTGAACTGGAACTGTACGGAAGCGTGTGCGCGGTGGTGTCGGTCTGCGATTCCATGAATTACATTTTGGAGGAAGCGGATCTGCGCGAGGTGTTTTCGCGTGTGCACGAGTATCTGGAGGAGGATGGCGTCTTTATTTTTGACCTGAATACGGTATACAAGTACCGGGATCTTCTGGGAGAGACGACGATTGCGGAAAACCGTGAGGAGGGCAGCTTCATCTGGGAGAATTATTTCGATGAGGCGAGTGCCGTAAACGAATACGATCTGACGCTTTATATCCGCGAGGACGGTGAAACCTACCGCCGGTTTGAGGAAGTGCATTATCAGCGGGCCTATGATTTAAAGACGATTGACAGACTGCTTGCGGATGCGGGAATGGAGCTTACGGCAGCCTACGACGCGTTCACAAAGGAGCCGGTCAGGGACGACTCGGAGCGGATCTATGTGGTGGCGCGCCCGCGCAGGTAGAAGGCTTTGAGAAGATACAGGAACAACGAATCCGAACTGAGTAGAAAAAGATACAGTATATGAAAACGGAGCAGAAAGAAAAGATACCGTGCATGAAAACGGAGCAGGAAAAGAAGATGTAGCAAATCCGAAATACAGCAACAATAGAAAAGGAGAACGAAATGAGTCAGGATAGAGATTATATTGTAAGAGCTACCGCGGCGGAGGGAAGCATCCGCGCATTTGCGATCACATCGCGCCATCTGGTGGAGGAGGCGAGAGTGGATCATGACACCAGCCCGGTGATTACGGCAGCGCTCGGCAGACTTCTCTCCGGTGCGGCGATGATGGGAACGATGATGAAGGGGGAGAAGGATCTTCTGACGATACAGATCCAGTGCGGCGGCCCGGCGAAGGGCTTTACGGTGACCGCGGATGCAAACGGACATGTCAAGGGATTCCCGAATGTTCCGGATGTGGAACTGCCGTTAAATGCACAGGGAAAGCTGGACGTCGGCGGTGCGCTGGGGCTTGGCGTGATGAGCGTCATCAAGGACATGGGATTAAAGGAGCCGTACGTGGGACAGATCGCGCTGCAGACCGGTGAGATTGCGGAGGATCTGACGTACTATTTTGCCACCTCCGAGCAGGTGCCGTCCGCGGTAGGACTCGGTGTTCTCGTGAATCCGGACCGGTCGGTCAGACAGGCGGGAGGATTTATCATCCAGCTGATGCCGTTTACACCGGACGACGTGGTGGATCGTCTCGAGAAGAAGATCACGGAGATTGCTTCTGTCACGGAGATGCTGGAAGATGGGAAGACACCGGAAGAGATCTTGGAGCTGATTCTCGGCGAGTTCGGGCTTGAGATCAACGATACGGTGGATGCCGTATTCCAGTGCGACTGCTCCAAGGAGCGCGTCTCCCGTGCGATTGCGACACTGAGCAGAAAGGATCTGGACGACATCGTAAGCGACGGAGAGTCGATTGAGGTAAAATGCCAGTTCTGTAACAAAGCGTACCATTTTGACATCGACGAGTTAAAGGAAATGAGAAAATGAGAGATGGATTTGTAAAAGTTGCCGCCGTCACACCGAAGATCCGTGTGGCGGACACAAAATACAACGCCGGCGTGATCGTGGAAGGAATCCGGGAAGCGGCGGCGGCAGGCGCGAAGGTGATCGTGCTGCCGGAGCTTGTCATCACGGGATATACCTGCAGTGATCTGTTTTTGCAGGAATATCTTTTAGAGCAGGCGAAGCGGGCGCTCGGAACGATCGCGGAGGAGACAGCAGAGGTGGACGCCATCCTTTTTGTCGGTCTACCGCTTGCGTACAACGGAAAACTTTATAATGTGGCAGCGGTGCTCTGCCGCGGGGAAGTGCTCGGGTTTGTGCCCAAAACCTATCTTCCGAACTACAATGAATTTTACGAGGCAAGACATTTTGCCAGAGGAATGGCAGATCCGGTCGAGGTCGATTTCGAGGGAGAGTGCGTGCCGATGGGGACGAGGCTTTTATTTGTCTGTACGTCCCTGCCGGAATTAAAGATCGGCGCGGAGCTTTGCGAGGATTTGTGGACGCCGGAGCCGCCGAGTATCCGTCATGCCAGAAATGGTGCGACGCTGCTTGTGAATCTGTCCGCATCAGATGAGACCACCGGAAAGGACATCTACCGGCGGGAGCTGGTAAACGGACAGTCGGCGAGACTTCTGTGCGGCTATATCTATGCGAGTGCGGGAGACGGGGAGTCCACGCAGGACGTCGTCTACTCCGGACACAATGTGATTGCCGAGAACGGTCATATTCTAAAGGAATCGGAGCGGTTCGGAAGCGGTGTGATCTGCACGGAGATCGATGTCAAGCGGATCGAGGCGGAGCGCCGCCGGATGACGACGTTTGAGATGGCGGAGGACGGCTATGTGGAGGTGCGTTTTTCTCTTGAAACGGAGGAGACGGCTCTGACCCGCTTCATCGACCCGATGCCGTTTGTGCCGGGAAACGAGGCGGACCGTATCAGACGCTGTGATGAGATCCTTGCCATTCAGGCAGCGGGATTAAAAAAGCGTCTGGAGCATACGCACTGTAAGACGGCGGTTGTGGGCATTTCGGGCGGTCTGGATTCCACACTGGCGCTGCTTGTCACCGTGCGCGCGTTCGATCTGCTCGGCATGCCGCACGACCGGATCAAGGCAGTCACGATGCCGGGCTTCGGGACGACGGACCGGACCTATGACAACGCGGTGTCCCTGATCTGGTGCCTCGGCGCGGATTTTACGGAAGTCGACATCAAGGAAGCGGTGAATGTGCATTTCCGTGATATCGGGCAGGATCCGGCCGTTCATGATGTGACCTATGAGAACGGCCAGGCAAGAGAGCGGACGCAGATTCTGATGGACATTGCCAACAAGGAGGGCGGCATGGTCATCGGAACCGGCGATCTCTCGGAGCTTGCACTCGGCTGGGCGACATATAACGGCGACCATATGTCCATGTATGCGGTCAATGCCTCCGTTCCGAAGACGCTGGTGCGCCACCTGGTGCGCTACTACGCGGATACCTGCGGGGATGAGAGGCTTGGCGCGGTATTGACGGATGTGCTGGACACGCCGGTATCTCCGGAGCTTCTGCCGCCGGAGGACGGAAAGATCTCGCAGAAGACGGAAGATCTTGTGGGACCGTACGAGCTTCATGATTTTTACCTGTACCACATGCTGCGTCTTGGATTTGCACCGAAAAAGGTGTACCGTCTCGCAAAAGTGGCGTTTGACGGCGTCTACGACGATGAGACGATCTTAAAATGGCTGAAAACCTTTTACCGGCGCTTTTTTGCACAGCAATTCAAGCGTTCCTGTCTGCCGGACGGACCGAAAGTCGGTAGTGTGGCGGTCTCTCCGCGCGGGGATCTGCGGATGCCGTCGGACGCGTGTGCGGCTGTCTGGCTGCAGCAGTTGGAGGAGATCGGATGATCATGCAGTATCGCAAGGATAAAAACGGAAATGAGATTTCGGTGCTCGGCTACGGGTGTATGCGTTTTACCAAGGAGGGCGGGCATGCCGATATCGATAAGGCGGAAAAGGAGGTCATGGCGGCGATAGATGCCGGTGTGAACTATCTCGATACCGCATATGTCTATGCCGGAAATGAGGCGGCGGTCGGGGAGATCCTCGCGCGCAATCATTGCAGGGAACGCATCTACCTGGCGACCAAGCTGCCGCACTACCTGATCAAGTCGGTGGAGGGCGCCCAGAAGATGTTCGAGGAGGAGCTGCGCCGCTTACAGACAGATTATATTGATTACTATCTGATGCATATGCTGACGGATCTTCCAACCTGGGAAAAGTTAAAAAAGCTCGGCATGGAGGACTGGATCCGGGAGAAAAAGGCGTCCGGACAGATCCGCAACATCGGATTTTCTTATCATGGCAGATCGGATATGTTCATGCAGCTGATCGACGCCTATGACTGGGATTTCTGCCAGATCCAGTATAATTATATGGACGAACATTCGCAGGCGGGCGCGGAGGGACTGCGCTACGCGCATGCGAAGGGGATTCCGGTGATTATCATGGAGCCGCTGCGCGGCGGCAGGCTGGTCAATCTGCTGCCGGAGTCGGCGAAGGAACTGTTCGCACAGGATGAGGAGCACCGCACCCCGGCAGAACTGGCACTCAAGTGGCTGTACGACCAGCCGGAGGTGACCTGCGTGCTCTCCGGCATGAATTCCATGGAGATGGTGGAACAGAATGTGCGCACAGCTTCGGAATACGGCGTCGGGTGCATGACGGAGTCGGACCGCGCGCTGGTGGAAGCGGTGCGGCAGGAGATCACAAAGCACGTCAAGGTGGGATGCACCGGCTGCGGTTACTGTATGCCGTGCCCACGCGGGGTGGATATCCCCGGGACATTCCGCTGCTACAATGCGATGTACTCCGAAGGAAAAAAGTCCGGCCGCAGGGATTATCTGCAGTGTACGGCATTCCGCAAGAATCCGGCGAGCGCTTCACAGTGTGTGGGATGCGGCAAATGCGAGCAGCACTGTCCGCAGCATATTGAGATCCGAGGGGAGTTAAAAGCGGCGGCGGGAGAACTCGAGACGGTGAAGTACAAGTTCATGAAGACGGCAATCGGCGTGCTGAAGCTCTGGTAGAAACACATGGCAGGAATAAATTCTATCTGGTAAATCGGAAAAGTGTGTGTTATACTACAGTGCAGATACAAATGAGAGGAGGACTTTGTTATGAAAATGAAGTTTGGTATTAAGGAAGTTGTTGCAACCGGTATTGGCACCGCGCTGTTCGTTGCGCTGACAGAGGTACAGATCCCTCTGGGATTTATCCCGAACACCGCATTACAGCCGAGAGCGGCATTGCTCGCATTCCTTGCAGCCGTATTCGGTCCGGTAGTCGGCGGTATTGTCGGTCTTTTAGGACATGCAATCGGTGATGCACTGTTTTATGGAAGCGTATGGTGGAGCTGGGTATTCCCGGATGCGGTATTCGGTATTCTGGTCGGACTTTTCGCTGCAAAATATGCGATCAAGAACGGCGGATTCGAGAAGAAACAGATCGTGCTGTTCAACGTTGTGCAGGTTGTTGCCAACCTCGCTGCATGGGTGATCGTTGCGCCGGTACTTGACATTGTGATCTACGCAGAGCCTGCCAACAAGGTATTTGCACAGGGCGCATGGGCATGCCTTGGAAACGTGATTATTATTGGTATTCTTGGTACTTTGATCGCAGCAGGATACTCCAAGATCGGAGCAAAATCGTCCAGTCTCTCCAAGGAGGACTAGGCGGATTCCGGCAGCAGCAGAAAGACAGAAGCAGACAGAGTGCGCGGAGACGGGGTGCAAATGTGACCGGTTCCGCGCACTTTTTCTTCCATTTGGAATTATTATCAAGTATAATAGTCGGGAAGTACCACAAGAGAGGAAGACGAGGATTTCGGAATGGAACCGATCATAGAATTTCAGAATTTTTCTTTTAAATATCGTTCCCAGAAGGAACCGACGCTAAAGGACATCAATCTCGCAATTTATCCGGGGGAGAAGGTACTGATCGTCGGACCGTCCGGTTCCGGAAAGTCGACATTAGCGCACTGCATCAACGGGCTTGTGCCGTTTTCCTATGCCGGAGACATCACGGGGACTTACCGCATTAAGGGCGAGGATCCCGCAAAGCTTGGTATTTTTGGACTGTCGAAGTCTGTGGGTACGGTTTTGCAGGACACGGACGGTCAGTTCATCGGGCTTACGGTGGCGGAGGATATCGCATTTGCGCTGGAGAATGACAGAGTGGAATATCACGAGATGCGCGGGCGCGTGGACAAAGCGGCGGACGCTGTGGATGTAAAAGACCTGCTCGATCACGCGCCGGGGGCGCTGTCTGGTGGACAGAAGCAGCGCGTATCCATGGCGGGCGTGCTGGTCTGCGATGTGGAAATTCTGCTTTTTGACGAGCCGCTTGCCAATCTGGACCCGGCGACGGGAAAGCGCACGATCGCTTTGATCGATGAGCTACAGAAGGCAAAAGGGGCAACGATCCTGATTATTGAGCATCGTCTGGAAGATGCACTGTACCGGGATGTGGACCGCATCATCGTCGTCGGTGAGGGAAAGATCGTGGCGGATACGACGCCGGATGAACTTCTGGCAGCCAATGTACTGGCGGAGGAGGGAATCCGCGAGCCACTCTACATCACGGCGCTTAAGCATGCGGGATGCGAGATCCGTCCCGAGACGCATCCGGCGCATGTGGAGACGATGGAATTGTCCGGTTATAAGGAGGCGCTGTGCCGCTGGAACGAGAAGGTTGCACTGCCGGAGAAAAAACCGGGGGATGACGTCATCCTCTCGGTGGAGAATCTTGCTTTTTCCTATGACGGAAGAACGCCGATTCTAACCGACATCCATATGCAGGTACAAAAGGGCGAGATGCTGGCGATTGTTGGCAAGAACGGTGCCGGAAAGTCGACGCTCTCGAATCTCATCTGCGGCTTTTTAAAGCCCGGTCAGGGGCGGATTCTGTTTGGCGGCGAGGACATTGCAGACTGGTCGATCAAGGAGCGCGGCGAGAAGATCGGACTTGTCATGCAGAATCCGAATCAGATGATCAGCAAACCGATGATCTATGATGAGGTGGCGCTGGGACTTGCGGTGCGCGGCGTGCCCGAGGAGGAGATTAAGGAGCGGGTCTATGCAACCTTAAAGATCTGCGGCCTCTACCAGTTCCGTAACTGGCCGGTCTCCGCGTTAAGCTTCGGTCAGAAGAAGCGCGTGACGATCGCTTCGATCCTCGTGCTGCATCCGCAGGTGCTGATTTTGGACGAGCCGACGGCGGGACAGGACTACAGACATTATACGGAGATCATGGAGTTTTTAAAGAAGCTGAATGAGGAGTACGGCATTACGATCATCATGATCACACATGACATGCATCTCATGTTAGAGTATACGAACCGCGCGGTCGTGATTGCTGACGGCAGGCTTCTGGCAGATACCGCTCCGGCGGCGGTACTCACGGATGACGCGGTGGCGGATCGTGCCTATTTGAAGAAAACATCTCTCTACGATCTGGCGGTGCGCTGCGGCATTGCAGAGCCGACACAGTTCGTGGAGCGCTTTATCGGCTACGAGCGGCAGATGAGAGCGGCGGAAAGAGAGGAGGAAGCATAATGTCGCGCGTATTATCATATGAAGAAAAAGACACATGGATTCACCGTCTGAGCGGGGTGACAAAGCTTTTGTTTTTCCTCCTGTGGTCGATCACCAGCATGATCTCCTACGATACGCGGGTGCTCTTGGTCATGCTTGTGTGCAGCCTGATTATTTTTGCCATGTCGAAGACGAAGTGGAAGCAGGTCGGTACGGTATTCAAGTTCATCATGTTTTTTCTGGTGATCAATCTCATCGCCATTTTCTTCTTTTCTCCGGGACAGGGGACGAAGATTTACGGAACGGAGACGCCGATAGTGCATCTGTTTGGACATTACACGCTGACAAAAAGAGCAGCTGTTTTATGAGTTCAACGTGATGGTAAAATACCTGACGGTCATTCCAGCGGTGTTCATGTTTATCGTGGCAACGAATCCGAGCGAACTGGCCGCTTCTTTAAACCGTGTTGGTGTCAGCTACAAGATCGGTTACTCCGTGGCGATTGCGCTCCGGTATATTCCGGATGTGCAGGATGATTTTGCAAAAATCAAGCACGCCCAGGAGGCGAGGGGAATTGAGATGTCTGGCAAGGCGAAGCTCGGCGACCGCATCAAGAATGTGGCGGCGATCATTTTCCCGCTGGTATTCTCCAGCATGGATCGCATCGACGTGGTCAGCAATGCGATGGAGCTCCGTGGGTTCGGAAAGCACAAGAAGCGCACCTGGTATATGGGAAAGCCGCTGGCGGCGGCAGACTATGCGGTGCTGATTGTGACGGCGGCATTTTCCGCGGTGGCACTGATGATTACCTTCAGCAACGGAAGCCGTTTTTACAATCCGTTTGTGTAATTAAAATGGAAGAAAGCGGGTTTAGAATACGATGGAACAAATGGAAGCATTAAAACAGTCGATCCGGGAAAAAGGGAAGATGGTTGTTGCATTTTCCGGCGGTGTGGATTCGACATTCTTATTAAAAGTGGCACATGACGTGCTGGGAGATGGGGCGGTCGCAGTGACGGCTCGCTCCTGTTCCTTTCCGGAGAGAGAATTAAGAGAGGCAAAAGCATTCTGTGAGAAGGAGCACATAAAACATATCGTGGTGGAGTCGGAGGAATTGCAGATTGAGGGATTTTCCCATAATCCGACCAACCGCTGCTACCTCTGCAAGAAGGAGCTTTTCACAAAGATCTGGGATATTGCAAAGGAGTACGACATCCCCTACGTGGCGGAGGCGTCCAATCTGGACGACAACGGCGATTACCGCCCGGGACTGATGGCGGTTGCCGAGCTTTCCGTGCTTAGTCCGCTGCGCGAGGCGGGGATGAACAAGAGCATGATCCGCGAACTCTCCCACGGGCTGGGGCTTCCGACATGGAATAAGCAGTCGTTTGCATGTCTTTCTTCCCGCTTTGTCTACGGGGAGGAGATCACCGAGGAGCGCCTTGGCATGGTGGACCGCGCGGAGCAGCTTCTGCTGGATGCCGGATTTCATCAGGTGCGCGTGCGGATTCACGAGAGCGGAACGAACACGATTGCCCGTATCGAGATCGGCACGGAGGATTTTGCAAAAATGTTTGCAGACGATTTTTACCAGAAGGTCAATGCGGCATGCAAGGAGATCGGTTTTACCTATGTGACACTCGATCTCGGCGGATACCGGATGGGAAGCATGAACGACGGCATCCGGAAAGCATAATATTAAAACTGCATAGAATATAGAAATAGAGTAACAGAACAAAACAGAAGGATTCTCTGACACAGAATGCTTCTGTTTCTTTTTTAGAACAAAAAGAAATTATTTAATTTCCTACTTGACATATATATAAAGTAGGAGTATATTTCTTATATCATATAAAACAGCTAGGAATAATAAGAAATAAGATAGGATGTGAAAATGTGAACTGGGAAGTCATCTCGCAATACCTGCCGCTGTATCAGAAAGCCATGTGGCTGACACTTCGGATCGGCTGGATGGGAATTGCATTTTCAATCATCATCGGACTTATATGTGCGCTGATTGTACATTATAAGATACCGGTGGCGAGACAGATTGTAAAAATATATATCGAATTGTTCCGCAACACACCGCTTCTGGTGCAGCTCTTTTTTATCTATTTCGGACTGCCGAAGGTGGGACTTTCCATCTCCGCGGATGTCTGCGGCGTGGCGGGTCTGGCACTTTTGGGAGGAAGCTATATGGCGGAGGCGTTCCGCAGCGGACTCGAGGCGATCGAGCCGATCCAGATGGAGAGCGCGTTAAGCCTTGGCATGACGAAAAAGCAGGCAGTGCTCTATGTCATCCTGCCGCAGGCGGTATCCATTAGCGTACCGGCATTTGTGGCGAATGTGATCTTCCTGTTAAAAGAGACGAGTGTGTTTTCAGCAATCAGTCTGATGGATCTGATGTTTACGGCAAAAGATCTGATCGGGCTTTACTATAAGACAGCGGAGTGTCTGTTCTTACTGGTGGTATTTTATCTGATTATCTTACTTCCGGTATCCATCCTTGGAACGTTGTTAGAGAGGAGGCTGCGCTATGCCGGATTTGGGAATTAGTGTCCTGTTAAGGGCAAGAACATGATAAGGCTTCTGGGCGGTCTGTGGGTAGCGCTTAAGATCAGCTTGATCTCTGTGGTCATCAGTATTCCGCTCGGCATTCTGCTCGGCATCGTCATGACATGGAAGAATCCGGTGACAAAAGCAGTGACAAGAGTGTATCTGGAGATTGTCCGCATCATGCCGCAGATGGTACTGCTGTTTCTCGTGTTTTTCGGAACGACGCGGATGTTTGGCTGGAATTTATCGGCGGAGTTTGCATCGGTAATCGTATTTACATTCTGGGGAACCGCAGAGATGGGAGATCTGGTGCGCGGCGCGTTAATCAGTATCCCGAAGCACCAGTATGAGAGTGGTGCAGCGCTTGGAATGACGAGAAGTCAGATTTATTTTTACATTATTATCCCGCAGACCCTGCGGCGTCTGATCCCGCTGTCGATCAACCTGGTCACCCGTATGATCAAGACGACAAGCCTTGTGATGATGATCGGTGTGGTGGAGGTGCTAAAGGTGACACAGCAGATCATCGAGGCAAACCGTATGGCATCGCCGAATGCGGCGTTCGGACTGTACGGAACCGTGTTTGTACTGTATTTCCTGGCATGCTGGCCGATCAGTATGCTGGCGGGACATCTGGAAAAGAAATGGAGTAACTGATATGAAGGCAGAAGCAGAAGAATTGTTAAAAATTGAACATATCAAAAAATCCTACGAGGGAAACGAGATCTTAAAGGATCTAAGCCTGACCATCCACAAAGGAGAGGTTGTGGTTATCATCGGACCATCCGGATGCGGTAAGAGCACACTGCTTCGATGTATCAACGCCTTAGAGCCGATACAGGAGGGAAGCATTACACTCCGAGGCGAGACCATCGACGGAAAGGCGAAGAATATCGCCGGGATCCGTCAGAAGGTAGGGATGGTATTTCAGAGCTACGAGCTTTTTCCACACAAGACGATCCTGGAAAATGTGATCCTGGCGCCGCTTAAGGTGCAGAAGAGAACAAAAGAGGACGCCGTTTCCGAGGCAAAACAGCTTCTGGAAAAAGTAGGGCTTCTCGACAAGTGTGACAGTTTTCCGAGACAGCTTTCCGGCGGTCAGAAGCAGCGTGTTGCGATCGTGCGTGCACTGATGATGCACCCCGAGATTATGCTGTTCGATGAGGTGACCGCAGCGCTTGATCCGGAGATGGTGCGCGAGGTACTGGATACGATGTTAGAGCTTGCTAAGGCAGGAAGCACTATGGTGATCGTCACACACGAGATGTCCTTTGCAAGGGCGGTTGCAGACCGTGTGGTCTTTATTGACCAGGGAGAGATTGTGGAAGAAGGAAAGCCGGATGAATTTTTTACCCATCCGACGACAGAGCGTGCGAAAAAGTTTCTGCACACATTTGAATTTGAGGCAGTCCGCGACTAGAGAGCGGCACAAAAGGTTGATTCTGAAGCTTCGATGGAAGTTTGGAATAGAAAGAGAGGACAATATTATGAAAAAAGAAAGATTAACGAAGAGACTGGCACTGTTTACAGCACTGACATTAACTGGAGCAATGCTGGCAGGCTGTGGCAATACAGATGCAGCGGAGAGCAGCAGTGATGCGCAGACAGGAGTTACCGCAGATACACAGGCATCCGCAGGCGATGCATCCGCAGATGTGGTATACCGCACCTTAGACGAGATCAAGGAGAGCGGCACAATCAACATCGGTGTATTTTCCGACAAGAATCCATTTGGCTATGTGGATGAGAACGGAGAGTATCAGGGATATGATGTCTACTTTGCAAACCGTCTGGCAGAGGATCTCGGCGTGGATGTGAACTTCGTTTCCACCGAGGCTGCAAGCCGTATTGAGTATTTACAGACCGGAAAGGTAGATGTCATTCTGGCAAACTTTACCGTGACACCGGAGCGCGCGGAGGAAGTTGATTTCGCACTGCCGTACATGAACGTATCCCTCGGTGTGATTTCTCCGGATTCTGCAGTGGTTGAGAGTCTGGATGATCTGACAGCGGATGATCCGGTGATCGTGATTTCCGGTACAACAGCAGAGACCTACCTGACCGAGAACTATCCGGATCTGACCTTACAGAAATATGATTCCTATGCGGCAGCAAAGACTGCGCTTGAGAACGGAAACGGTGTTGCATGGGCAAACGATAACACAGAGGTTATTGCATTCGCACTTCAGAACCCGGGCTATACCGTAGGTATTCCGGAGCTTGGAAGCACGGATACGATTGCACCGGCAGTAAGCAAGGGCAACACGACCGTATTAGACTGGATCAATGAGGAGATCAAGGCACTTGGCGAGGAGAATTTTTTCCACGCAGATTACGAGGCAACACTGGCTGACACTTACGGCAGTGACTACGAGGATACGCTTGTGGTAGAGGGCGGCGAGACCAAGTAAGAACTGACCATGTAACGGAAGGTTCAAAGCACAGGGAACTGTATGAATCGTACAATGCACTGTTTGCGGAACACTGGAAGGAGCAGGCAGGGCAGGATGTGACGGTGATCCAGTCGCACGGAGGTTCCGGCAAGCAGGCACTTGAGGTGGCAAACGGCCTGGAGGCGGATGTGGTGACGCTGGCACTGGAGGGGGATGTGCAGGTGGTTGCGGATGCGGGACTGATTGAGGATGGTTTTGAGGATGAATTTGATCAGGAAAGTTCCCCGTACACATCGACGATTGTTTTTCTGGTGCGGAAAGGCAATCCGAAGTCCATTGCGGACTGGGATGATCTGCTCCGGGAGGATGTGGGTGTCATCACCCCGAATCCGAAGACGTCCGGCGGAGCGCGCTGGAATTATCTGGCGGCATGGTACTATTTTGAAAGTCAGGGACAGAGCGGGGAAGAGATCACAGAGAATATGAAGACACTCTATCACAATGTGCTGGTGCTGGATTCGGGTGCGCGCGGTGCGACGACCACGTTTGCGGAGAACTTCTACCGCCCGTCGGATCCGGATGTTTTTTCTGATTATATCAGTACATCGGGGGAGCGCGTCATCACGGAACTGCCGGCAGACGGAAAATGGATCGTGGATGACATTGCACTCACGGATATTGCGCACTTTGGTGGATGGAGTGAGGCGTCGGCGAAGCATTTCGCGGACGGCGGAGTGTTTGAAGCAATTCATGAACAGTGATTAGGAAATTTACAGGGAACGCCCGGCAGAGCAATCTGCCGGGCGTTAAATTTTTGCGCTGGATTCCCGGATGATAAGTTCTGTATCCAGAATCAGAGATTTGGGAAACATATCAGGATGGTTGATGGAATCAAGAAGAAGTTCGCATGCCGAATAGCCCAGCTGAAAACTCGGCTGGTTTACAGTGGTAATCGTCGGACAGGTCATGATGGAGATGTCCAGGTTATCAAATCCGACGACAATAATATCCTCCGGAATACGAAGATCAAAGCGTTTAGCGGCACGAATGACAGCGGCGGCAAAAACGTCTGAGATAACGAAAAAAGCATTTGGACGAATTTCATTATTCAACAGACGGCAGACTGCGGAGTATGCCATCTGGTAATTTACTTCAGGCAGGCTGACAATCCAGTCCGGACGAACGGAAATATCTTTTTTGCGGAGCGTATCAAGAAAACCTTCCTGACGCTTCACAGCATATTTAAAGGACATGGGACCGTTTATCATTGCGATTTTATTACAATTACAGGAAACAATATATTCTGCAGCGCTTGTTGCGGCACTATAGTCGTCTATGCTGACATAAGGGTAATCCGCGTGCTCGTTATATTCGCTGCATTGAACTAACGGTACGACAGAGTGGATCATATCCAGCTGTTCCTTGGAGACATGATTCAATAAAATGACTCCGGCGGCATGTACCTGTTTTAACAGATTGATAAAAGAGTAAATAGAACTCCGGTCAAGCGGGGAGTCGTTGATCAGCAGACGATAACCGTGTGCCTTGGCGGATACAAGGGCGCCGTCGATGACTTTCAGGTAGAAAACGTTATCGAGTTCCGGAACATTCAAAATAATAAGAGGCTGTTCGGTAGCCGCAGCTATAGTACCCTTTTCGAGAAGACATCCCAGTGCGGACATGGCATTTTCGACTTGCTGGATGGTTTCGGATTTTACAAGTTCTCTATGACGCAACACTCGGGAAACAGTGGCAGGGGAGACCCCTGCTTTTTTGCGATGTCTGCGACCGTAATTTTATCTTTTTCATATCTCTGTGAGCCTCCTGTGTATCAATATAATAATGATACACCAGTTTTGTTTATTTTGTAAATATAAAATGAAACAAAATGTGAAAAGTTTTCAGCTATATAAGAAATACTTTGGCGATTATTGACAAAATAAACGAAAATAAAGAAACAAAGCGCTGAAAATGCTTGAAATGACGATAGAATGATTGAATTGCTGAAAAAAATATGTTACTTTTGTTTCAAGAGAATGAAAGAATGAAAGAAAATATGAAAGGAGATAACATGAAGGTTGGAATAATCGGGTGTGGAAAAATTGCACAGGTTAGACATATTCCGGAATACCTGGAAAATCCGGATGTAGAAATTGTTGGATATTATGACTGGAATGCTGACCGGGCAGCAGAACTGGCAGCGCAATTTGGCGGCAAGGCATATAGCACGGAGGATGAACTTCTGGCAGACAAGGAGATGGATGCTGTCAGTGTCTGTGTGGCAAATAACGCACATGCAAAAGTTACGATCAAGGCGTTGAATGCTGGAAAGCATGTCCTTTGTGAGAAACCGATGGCAGTAACGCTGGAGGAATGCATGGATATGGTAAAAGCTGCGGATGAAAACGGGAAATATCTGATGATAGGGCAGAACCAGAGATTTGCAAAAGCACATGTAAAGGCGAAAGAGTTAATCTCTGAGGGAGTAATCGGAGACGTAATTACTTTTAAGACGACATTCGGACATGGCGGTCCGGAGACATGGGGAATTGACGGTGCGAAGAACACATGGTTTTTTGACAAATCGCGTTCCGTTATGGGAGCAATGGCAGACCTTGGGGTTCATAAGACGGATCTGATACAGTTTCTGCTTGATTCGAGAGTCATTGAAACAACAGCGCATATAACAACGCTTGACAAGAAGGACGCGCAGGGAAATCTGATCGGTGTGGATGACAATGCAATCTGCATCTATAAGATGGAGAACGGAGTGGTTGGAACCATGACGGCAAGCTGGACTTATTACGGGGAAGAGGATAATTCAACAATTCTTTACGGAACAGAAGGAATTATGAAAATATATGATGATCCGGTTTACTCTATTAAAGTCATCACACGCGGCGGTGAGAAAATTCTATACGACATAGACAAAATTCAAACCAACGATAATCAGACGAAGTCCGGAATCATTGATTCTTTTGTGGAAGCAGTGGTAAATAATCATGAACCTGAAGTGAGCGGAAGGGATGTGCTGAATGCAATGAAAGCAATATTCGCAAGCCTGGAATCTGCAAAAGAGAAAAAAACAATCATGATTCAATAGGAGGATACACGGATGAAACTTGGATTTGTAAGTTCGATACTGGATGGATGGTCTTTTGAAGAAATGATCGATACGGCTGCGGCACAGGGATTTGAATGTGTCGAGATCGCATGCTGGCCTAGTGCAGGGAAGACAGAGAGAAGGTATGCGGGGGTGTGCCATATTGATACAGAGACGCTTGATGATCAGAAGGCGGAGTACATCTTAAACTACTGTAAAGAGCGAAAAATAGAGATATCTTCTCTTGCTTTTTATCCGAACACGATGGATCCGGACGAACAAAAACGCGAAGAGAATATTCGACATCTGAAGAGCGTGATCGATGCCAGCGCGAAGCTGAACGTCAATATGGTTACGACTTTTATCGGGCGGGATCAGACAAAAAGCGTGGAAGAGAATTTAAAGCTGGTAGAGAAAATCTGGCCGCCTATTCTGGAGTATGCGAAAGAACGAAAGGTGAAGATCGCCATTGAAAACTGTCCGATGCTCTTTGGCGAGGACCAGTGGCCTGGGGACAGAATCTTATGACATCACCGGAGAACTGGGATAAGATTTTTGAGATCCTTGACAGCGAATATCTGGGAATCAATTTTGACCCGTCGCATTTTGTATGGCAGATGATGGACTACATCCATCCCATCTATGAATATAAGGATAAGATTTTTCATGTACATTTTAAGGATATAAAGTTATATCCGGAGAAACTGGCAAAGGTAGGGGTTATGGCTTATCCACTGAAGTTTATGTCGCCTAAGCTCCCAGGATTGGGGGATGTAAATTGGGGAAAGTTTGTGAGTGCGCTTACGGACATTGGCTATGACGGATACGTATGTATTGAGGTAGAAGACAAAGCGTTTGAGAGCTCCAGAGAAGAGATTTTAAAGAGTCTTTTAAAATCAAAAGAGTATATCAGACAGTTTCCAATGTAATTGGACGGTAAGTACCGTTTCAATAAGTAAAAGAAAGAAGGAAAAAACTATGAGAAAGAGAATTTTGGCATTGGCAATGACAACAGCAATGGTATTGGGAGGAACAGCATGCGGAGGATCGGATGCTGCGACGGAAAGCGCGTCGACATCACAGGCAGCTACAGAAAAACAGAACACCGGAGAAAGCGAAAACGGGGATAGCACGCATATCTATGTTTTGACAGCACCGGAGGACCATGGCTGGACAGGTTCTGTTGCAACATTTGCAAAGGAGAAAATCGAGGAAGTAAATGCAGCAGGAACATACACAAGCGAGCTGATTACTTCAGCGGATGCTTCAGAGCAGATTAGAAATATTGAGGATATCCTCTCAAAAGGTGAGAAAAATATCGCGATTGTTATTCAGCCAATTGATGACACAGTGCAGTCGGCGATCCAGCAGATCGTGGATGCAGAAATACCATATGTAGCATTTGACCGGATCATTGATGGTGTTGCATCGAGCGCTGTATCGAATGTAAAAGGCGACAATGAAGGAATCGGTGTCGCCGCGGCAGCATATTTCGTATCCTGCGGAATGCAGCCGGGGGATGAGGTATATGTATATGAGGGCGATACCTCTTCGGTAACAACACTCCGTGACCAGGGATTTAAAGAATATCTGCTTGGAAATGCAGAGTTCGAGGACGCTACGATTGAGGATTCCTTAAAGTGGACAGAAGAGCAGGTGGAAAGTGCAATCACATATTCAGGAGCAATGAACTGGAGCAGATCAGATACCAAGACCGCATTTGAGTCATTGATGAGTGATGCTGGAAACGCTGATACAAAGTGGTTCTATGCGGAAGATGATGAGCTTGCAATGGGTATTATCGAGGCGCTCAACGGCGGTGGAATCGATGAGACAACCAAAGAGGCATTTCTTGCAAATCAGCCGGTAATCAGTGGTTGTGGCGGACTGGATGAATTTTACGGAATGCTTCGCGGCGAAAATTATACAGAACTTACAGCCCAGTTTGGAGGTCTGGTATCTGTTACATATAGTCCGTCGATGATTCAGACAGCAATTCAGGATATGGTAGATTATCTTGATGGAAAAACGGTACCGCAGGATCATGTGATTGAATGTGAAAATGTGACATCTGAGAATGTGACAGAGTACGAAGGATTCTAATTTGGTAAACCAATGCATGTTGTCTGCCCGATATGGTGGACAACATGCATGATAAAAGATGATCATTTCGGTAGAATGGAGTTATTTATGAGTTTATTAGAGATGAACGGAATATGCAAATCCTTTAATGGCATACAGGTGCTGAAAGAAGTTTCTCTGCGGGTGGAAGCGGGAGAGGTTCATGCACTTTGGGAGAGAATGGAGCTGGAAAATCTACGCTTATGAATATTCTCACAGGTGTACATGACAAAGACGCCGGAACAGTTGTGTTTGACGGAAAAGAAATGAAAAATATATCCGTAAAATCTTCGGAAAACGCAGGGATTGCGTTTGTACATCAGGAGTTGAACCTGTTTAATGATTTAAAGGTTTATGAAAATATTTTTCTTTGCAGAGAATATACCAATAAATTCGGGAAAGTCGATACAAAGAGAATGATAAAAGAGTCGAGGGAACTTTTCGAGGAACTGGGTGTGAAATTGATCCGGAAATAGAGGTGTCCGGGCTTACGACAAGCCAGAAGCAGCTTCTGGAGATATCGAAGGCATTGTTTTTTAAGGCAAAGTTGCTGATTCTTGATGAGCCGACGACAGCTTTGAACAACAGTGAGATCGAACATCTTTTCCATATTATAGAGCGACTGAAGGAAAGCGGGACAGCGTTTATCTTTATATCTCATAAAATGCCGGAAATTTTCAGAATTTCAGACAGCTATACGATTTTCCGTAACGGGGAATTTATTGATTCCGGAAAAATCAGCGAGGCGGATACAGATACCATCATACAGAAGATGGTGGGAGAAAATTATTCTTCCGGCGAGATTTATGAACCGAGACAAAAAGGCGAAGCTGTTTTAAAACTTGAGAATCTGAGCGGAGAAGGATTTTGTGACGTCAGTTTTGAAGTTAAAAAGGGAGAGATTATCGGGCTGACGGGACTGCAGGGAGCGGGCAGCAGTGAACTTCTTCAGTGCATGTTCGGTGCAACACCTGCATATGGCGGAAATATGTATGTAAATGGAAATTGTGTGCCTCATCATTCGATTCAGGCGGCAATGAAGAACAAGGTTGCAATGCTTCCGGCAAACAGGAAAGAAAATTCGGTTGTTCCTGATATGTCGATTTTGGAGAATATGTACCTGGCAGAACATGTTCTTTCCAAAAAGAAACCTTGTATTTCTAAAAAACAGGAAGAGAAAAAATATCAGAATTTTAAAGATATATTAAATATAAAAGCAGCCGATAGTGCGGATTTTATTACGTCGCTAAGCGGTGGCAACCAGCAGAAGGTATTTCTGGCAAGATGGCTTGACACAGATGCGGATATCCTGCTTCTGGATAATCCTACACAGGGAATTGACATCGGAGCAAAAGCGGAAATCTACCGGTTGATTCTGAAGCTTGCTTCCGAAGGAAAAACCATACTGCTTAACACACTTGAGATACCGGAAATAAAAAAAGTTGCAGACCGCTGTATCGTATTTTATAACGGGAAAATTGCAGGAAGTCTTGCGCATAGCCAGATAGATGAAACAACAGTGATGAGTTATGCAACAAATGCTGTACAGTTAGAGGAGGTTTTATAATGAAGGAGAAATCAAAACGAACGAAATTCCTGAGTGAATACAGCTACATTGCTGTTTATGTTATCATTTTAATCGTATATGTGATTACCAATCACGGTTTGACGATGAGTGGATTTATGAATATATTCCGGCATTCTGCAGTCATTGGAATCATTGGATTCGGCATGGGACTGATCTGTTTGACCGGAGATATCGACCTTTCTGTAGGTTCCATGCTTGCGCTTGTAAGCGGTTTTTCGGTAGTGATATTTAACATGACAGATAACATCCTATTGACGTTCCTTTTTGCGGTAGGGTTTGGCGCAGTGTGCGGTCTGATCAACGGTATGCTGGTCGGATATGGAAAAATTCCGGCATTTATTGCAACACTTGCGACAATGCTTATTTACCGCTCATTTGCACAGTATTATTGCCAGCATATCGATAAGAACCTTATCGGCGGCGGAAGTTCTGTTTACCGCATGGCGAATGCGAATACGCTGTATCAGGCAATGTATAATATGGGAAACGGAAAAGTGCTTACGGTTCCAATCGTGGGAATCCTCCTCATTGCAGTGACAATTATTTTTGTGTATCTGACAACGGAAACAAAATACGGAAAACAGATCTATGCGGTTGGAAGCAATGCGAAGGCAGCGCGCATGACAGGAATTGACGTTGATAAGGTAAAGGTTTCTGTTTTTGTAATTGCAGGAGCGCTTGTCGGACTGGCATCGTTTGTATGGATTGCGATGAATGCGTCGGCAGACCCGGCAACAACCGGAAGCAGCTATGAGATGTATGCGATTGCGGCAGTGGTTCTCGGCGGAATCAGCATGTCAGGCGGCAGAGGAAAAATGCTTGGTATTCTCTTTGGTGCGATGTCCTACACAGTCATTGATAAAATTATAGTGGCGTTAAAGATGGATTCTCTCATCAATGACGCAATCAAAGGCATTATCCTTATTGTGGTAATTATGATTCAGATTGTAAGTCCGAGAATTAAGGAAAAAATTCAGAAAAGATAAAAAGGGCTTCCAGAAGGATGGAAGTTTTTCAAAAGCAGACATGGTGTTCCGATAAGCAATCGGTATCATGTCTGTTTTTGCGTGTATATACAATATAAAATATAAAATTACTATTTGGTTGTAAGATCGGAAAAAGTGCGTGGGATTGCCAAATACGAATTGTGAAACGGAAAGTTCTGTGGCAAAATGATTTTGTGATATTATGTGATGCAGGCGATTTCCACAAATATGATGGACTGACAGGTCTGTTTGTGAAATTAGTGAATGCGGATAACGAATTATTAAAGGATGCCTACATGAAAAAATGGTATCGATTATCTGTGGGAGGGCGGTGAAAAATTCATCGGTCTTGAGAAAAATAATAAAGATCGAAGCGCTGTTTTCGGATTTTAAGAAGGATGGATACAGCATCCGGCAGACATTGACATTTTAGAAGAGAGACGGGAAAAAGGAGGCAATCATGTTTCAACCAATCAGAAGAAAGACAAAAGAAATCAGCACAGAGGCGGCAAAATATTATCCGGATGAGGCGATGATCGAGGAGGAGATGGAGCGCGTGGGAAAAGCGGTGAGCGTATACGAGATTACGATCGAGCATCTCAGCGGAAAGGAAATACAGGAGAGATAACACGGATGCACGACGCACGGCGTCTGCGGAATGGAGGAAGCATGGATCAGTGGATGGAGCTTGCGATGCGCGTGCAGAGCATTGCGCAGGCGGGACTTACCTACGGTGGAACCGAATATGACAAGGAGCGCTACGAGGAGCTGCGGAACATAGCGGCAGAGATGCTGTGTGTGGGGACGGAAGTGCCGGTGGATACGGTAAAACGGTTTTTCTGCAATGAAACAGGATACCAGACGCCCAAGATTGACACCCGGGCGGCTGTCTTTGTCGATGGAAAAATACTGATGGTGCATGAAAAAAACGGGACATGGTCGCTGCCGGGCGGCTGGTGCGACGTGGATCAGTCGGTGGCGTCCAACACGGTAAAAGAGACCCATGAGGAAGCAGGTCTTCTCGTGAAGCCGGAGAAAGTGATCGCGGTTCACGACTGGAGAAAGCATAACCGCTACAATCTGCCCTACGGCGTGATAAAAATATTTGTGCAGTGCAGCGTCACCGGCGGAAGCTTCCAGGAAAACATTGAGACGACGGAGACCGCGTATTTTGCAAAGGACGCCCTTCCGTCTCCGCTTGCGGAAGAAAAAGTGACGGCGGAACAGATCGGGATGTGCTTTGCGGCATATGAGAGCAGCGGCTGGAAGACCGTGCTGGATTAGTCACATTGAAATACAGCTGGAATTGTTGCAATAAGTACAGACCTCATTTGGGTAATAAGTAATATTATCAGAAGACCAGAGAACAAAAAAGTTCCAGAATAAACAGACGGCGGCAAATTCTTTGAAGCAAAATTCACCGCCGCATGGTTATCTGGAACTTTTAAGTATCTATTTCTGATAATATTACTTATTCACCCAAACAAGATCTATGCTTATCGCGGCAATTCCTCTGTATCATATGTCACTTTACCACTTTATTACTAAAAATTACAAAAACATACTTTACAGTGTGGATAAGTAGGAGTAAAGTATATTTCATATAAAATAGATAGGAAAAGTAAGAAAATAGGAGGAGTGTCGCATGAGAGGGAAAAAACAGAAAACAGAACGTGTGATTCCGGGAGTCGGACTGTCCTTTGAAATCACCATAACGATGCTGGGACTGATTGTCGTGATTCCGCTCTGTTCACTGATTATCTTCTCGGCGCAGATGTCTTTTCCTGAGTTTGTGGCGACGATCACGAACCGGCGTGTGGTATCCAGCTATCTGGTTAGTTTTTAGACCGCATTTTTCGCGGCGCTGGTGGACGCCGTCATGGGCGTGATTTTGGCCTGGGTGCTGGTGCGGTACGAATTTTCGGGGAAGCGGATCATGAACGGAATCATAGAACTTCCGTTTGCGCTTCCGACCGCGGTGGCGGGCATTGCGCTGACGCATCTGACAACAACCAACGGATTGGTGGGCGCCTTTTTTTACAATAAGTTTGGAATTGAGATCGCCTACACAAAACTGGGAATTACTGTGGCGCTGATTTTCATCGGGATTCCGTTTGTGGTGCGGTCGGTACAGCCGGTGCTTGAGAAGATCGATCTCCAGTATGAGGAGGCGGCACACATGCTCGGAGCCAATACGAGACAGACCGTGTTCCGGGTGATTTTACCCGAGATTGCCCCGGTGCTTCTGGCGGGATTTACGATGTCCTTTGCGAGAGGGCTCGGCGAATACGGAAGCGTGGTGTTCATTGCGGGCAACACGCCGTATGAGACGGAGATCGCGCCGTTAATGATTATGTCGAAGCTGCAGGAATTTGATTACGCGGGGGCAACGTCCATCGCACTGGTGATGCTGTTTACTGCATTTGTGATTCTGTTTTTCAACGCAGCCATCCAGAGCCGCGTAGCGAAAATCACAAGCGGAATCGCATAGCACGCGAAGAGGTAGTTCACAAATGATGAGGGCGTGACGCAGCGAGCGATCCGCCACATCAAGAAACGGATGCCGGAGCTTCTCGTGATCGCGGATGTGTGTCTGTGCGAGTACACGTCCCACGGACACTGTGGCCTTGTGTGTGAGGGTGAGATTTTAAATGATGAGACACTGCCGCTTTTGGCAAAAATGTCGGTAAGTCTCGTAAAGGCAGGCGCGGACGTGATTGCTCCATCCGATATGATGGACGGAAGAGTGGCGGCGATCCGTGAGGCCCTGGATGAGAACGACTGCAAAAATACCATGCTGATGGCGTACAGCGCAAAGTTTGCATCCGGTTTTTACGGACCGTTCCGCGAGGCGGCACATTCCGTGCCGAGCTTTGGCGACCGCAGAACTTACCAGATGGATCCGGCAAACCGCAGGGAAGCCATCCGGGAATGTCTGTCCGATATTGAGGAGGGCGCAGACATCATTATGGTAAAGCCTGCGCTTGCGTATCTGGATGTCGTAAGAGAGGTCATGGACCGTACGGATTACCCGCTGGCGGCGTACAATGTGAGCGGGGAGTATGCGATGGTAAAGGCGGCAGCGGCAAACGGCTGGATTGATGAGCGGCGGATCGTGATGGAGATCATGACCGGCATCAAACGCGCGGGTGCGAAAATCATCATCACCTATCACGCGCTGGATGTGGCAAAGTGGCTGGACGAGGAGAGAAAGTAGTGGAAGAGAATGGCAGCAGTGCCGGAAATGAGGAGAAATATGCAGTATACAGAATCAGAACGATTATTTGAGGCATCAAAAAAATGTATTCCGGGCGGCGTCAACAGTCCGGTGCGCGCCTATCAGGCGGTTCACCGGACGCCGGTCTTTGTGGAGCGGGCGAGCGGTTCCCACATCTATGATGTGGACGGCAACGCGTATATTGACTATGTGTGTTCTTGGGGACCGTGCATTCTGGGACATGCCTATCTGCGCGTAATAAAAGCCGTGCAGGCGGCGTGCGAGAACGGGCTGACATACGGGGCGCCGACAGGAAAGGAACTAAAGCTTGCAGAGCTGATCCGTTCCTGTATCCCGGCGATGGAAGTGTCCAGACTGGTAAGTTCCGGAACGGAGGCGACGATGAGCGCCATCCGTGTGGCGAGAGGATTTACGGGACGGGATAAGGTCGTGAAGTTCAGAGGATGCTATCACGGACATTCGGACGGACTTCTGGTAAAAGCCGGATCGGGAGCGCTCACACAGTCTGTACCGGACAGCAAGGGCGTGCCGGCGGATTATACGAAAAATACGCTGGTGGCGGAGTACAACCAGCCGGATTCGGTGCAGAAGCTCTTTGAGACGCAGGGAAAAGAGATCGCTGCGATCATCGTGGAGCCGGTGGCTGCCAATATGGGAGTCGTTTTGCCGGAGCCGGGATTTCTGGAATTTCTGCGAAAAATCACAGAAGATTACGGGGCACTGCTGATTTTTGATGAGGTAATCACCGGTTTTCGTCTTGGAATCGGCGGGGCGCAGGGATATTTTCATGTGACGCCGGATCTGACGACGCTTGGCAAGATCATCGGCGGCGGGATGCCGGTCGGCGCATACGGCGGCAGAAAAGAGATCATGGATATGGTTGCGCCGGTCGGACCGGTATACCAGGCGGGAACGCTTTCCGGCAACCCGATCGCAACGACGGCAGGCATAGAGACGCTTACCATCTTAAAAGAGACGCCGGAAATCTACACACAGATCGAAGCAAGTGCGAGGACGCTTGCGGAGGGCATGCGAGGACATTTTGGCGAAAGCGTCTGCGTGAATCAGATCGGATCGCTGATGAGCATTTTCTTTACTGCCCAGAAAGTAAAGGATTATGAGACTGCAACGTCCTCCGATATTTCCAGATATGCGGATTACTTTAATTATATGCTGGATCATCAGATATATCTGGCACCGTCGCAGTTCGAGGCAATGTTTGTCTCTGCGGCACATACGGCGGAGGATATCGCACAGACCTGTGAAGTCCTACGGGGATACGGAAGGTAATTTAAGGAATCGTATGCGGTGAAGAGAAAACTGGATTTTTTCGGAGAAACTGCAGGAAAGATGCATAAAGAGAGGATGTTACACCGTCGGGGCGGCTGTGCAACGTCCTCTTTTTGTATATAATGAAGTACAATATCTCCCGCAGGTATTTTTGCAGTTGACAAATAAAAAAATGATACTAGTATAAATCATATCATATGGGTATGATATGAAATAAAAAAGGAAATGGTACGAGAATATGGAAAAGAAACTTATTTACATGGATAACGCAGCTACCACACCGGTCAAACCGGAAGTGCTTGATGCAATGCTTCCGTACTTTACAGAGAAGTTCGGTAATCCATCCAGCATATACAGCATTTCTTCTGAGAATAAGAAAGCAATCACGGATGCCAGAGAGGTCATTGCGAAGACCATCAACACCACGCCGGAGAATATCTATTTTACCGCAGGCGGTTCCGAGTCTGACAACTGGGCATTAAAGGCAACGGCAGATGCCTATGCGTCCAAAGGAAAGCACATCATCACGACGAAGATCGAGCATCATGCGATTCTTCACACCTGTGAGTATCTGGAGACGAAAGGCTTCGAGATCACTTATCTGGATGTGGATGAGAACGGTCTGGTAAAGCTGGACGAGCTTACTGCAGCCATCCGTCCGGACACCATCTTAATCTCCGTGATGTTCGCGAACAACGAGATCGGAACCATCGAGCCGATTGCTGAGATCGGTAAGATCGCACATGAGCATGGCGTACTGTTCCACACAGATGCAGTACAGGCATACACACAGGTGCCGATCGATGTCGAGGCAATGAATATCGATATGATGAGCACCAGCGGTCACAAGATCAACGGACCGAAGGGAATCGGTTTCTTATATATCAGAAAAGGTGTGAAGATCAAATCCTTTATCCACGGCGGAGCACAGGAGCGCCACAGAAGAGCAGGTACCGAGAACGTAACCGGTATCATCGGTCTTGCAAAGGCAGCAGAGATCGCTACGGCCAACATGAAGGAGCGCACTGCGGAGGAGATCAAAGTCAGAGATCATTTGATCGAGCGCATCGAGAAGGAGATTCCGTATGCAAAGTTAAACGGAGACCGCGTGAAGCGTCTGCCGAACAACGTGAACTTCAGCTTCCAGTTCGTAGAGGGAGAGTCCATGCTGATTCTTCTGGATTCCAAGGGAATCTGCGCATCCAGCGGTTCTGCATGTACATCCGGTTCCCTGGATCCGTCCCATGTACTTCTGGCAATCGGACTGCCGCATGAGATTGCACACGGTTCTCTGCGTCTGACCATCAGCGACCAGATCACGATGGAGGATGCGGACTACGTCGTTGACAACTTAAAAGAGATTGTGAACCACTTAAGAGAGATGTCTCCGCTGTACGAGGATTTCATCAAGAAAAACAAATAATATAAAAAAGAAAGCAGGTATATGTTATGTATAGTGAAAAGGTTATGGATCATTTTCAGCACCCGAGAAATGTAGGAGAGATTGAGGACGCAAGCGGTGTCGGCACCGTCGGAAATGCAAAGTGCGGCGATATCATGCGTATGTATCTCGATATTGATGAGAACCAGGTTATCCGTGACTGCAAGTTCAAGACATTCGGCTGCGGCGCTGCTGTGGCAACCAGCAGTATGGCAACGGAGCTTGTAAAGGGCAAGACCATTTACGAGGCGCTGCAGATCACGAACAAGGCAGTTATGGAGGCGCTTGACGGACTTCCTCCTGTAAAGGTACACTGTTCTCTTCTCGCAGAGGAGGCAATTCATGCGGCACTCTGGGATTACGCAGAGAAGCATAACATCAAGATCGAAGGTCTTGAGAAGCCGAAGAACGATATCAGCGAAGGTCTGGAAGAGGAAGATTACTAAGAATGAATCGGCAGGATGAAGCGGACTATACGGCATTAAAAGAATATTTATGCGACATGATCTTAGAGGAACAGCTAAAGCTCGGCTATGAGCGTGAGACGATCCGGTTTTATTCACCGTCGTCGTCAATCGGACATGTGTTAAAGCTGTCTGACCGCTCCAAGCCGGCGGTTCTTGCGGCGTTGGAGGGATTTGGCGCATATGCGGCGGATACCCTCGGTGAAGTGGCAGTATCTGGGGCGAGCGGCGGGAGAATCTGTTTTCTCATTCCGGCAGCAGGTGCAGAGTATGTACATGCGCACGGTGTGGCGCATCCGTTCTTAAAGGATCTGATTGACTGCTTCGGCAGACATGATGTGACGAGAGAGCAGGTGTGGGAGCTGTTCCGGCACTATTCTAAGAGTGCTCGTATCATTGAGATCAAAAGCGATGAATTTGATGACGTGTGCTACTTTGAGGATGGCAATCCGGATTCTTATCTGTACTGCGTCAAGTTCGACGAGGGACATGCGTTTTATCACCGCTTCTTAAAAGAGGATTTTGAAGAGCTGTTCGGTGAAGCCAGCAGGATGAAAGGGGCCCGATAGCATGAAAATTACGACAAAGGGACGCTATGCGATCCACATACTGTACGATCTGGCGGTCAACGGCACGGAGCATCCGGTGTCGGTCAAGGAGATGGCAACGAGACAGGAGATTTCCGTCAAATATACAGAGCAGATCATTTCCATTCTGAACAAGGCGGGCTATGTTTCCAGCAGCCGGGGATTTCAGGGCGGCTACCGTCTGACGAAGCCGCTGAATGAATATGTGATCGGCGACATTCTGCGTCTGACGGAGGGATCGCTCGCGCCGGTCGAGTGTCTTGCGACCGCCGAGAATCCCTGCCCCAAACAGCAGAAATGCGCGACGATCATGCTCTGGGAAAAAGTCGATAAGGCGATCCGGGACGTGGTCGATCATGTGACATTGCAGGATCTTCTGGACTGGCAGAAGCAGGAAAGGTGTTAGTGTGAACGAATATGAAAATTTCTACAAAAGGCAGATATGCGCTACGCCTGATGCTGGATCTGGCGATGAACGGTGAGAACAACGTTGTGCGCATTAAAGATATTGCGGAAAGACAGCAGATCTCAGACAAATATCTTGAGCAGATCATATCCGTATTGAACAAGGCAGGTTATGTGCGGAGCACCAGAGGACCGCAGGGCGGTTATTCGCTGCGGAAAGCACCGGAGGAATACACGGTTGGCGATATTTTGCGTCTGACGGAGGGATCGCTCGCGCCGGTTGCCTGCGTGGAGGAGGAAGGAAGTTGCGAACGCGAAGTGGATTGCGTTACCGTGGAGGTGTGGAAGCGGCTGAACCAGGCGATCAGCGATGTCGTGGATCATATCACACTGGCGGATCTGGTTGCACTGCAGGAAGAGAAGCGCGAGAAGAGCGGTCTTGACTTTGGAAAAGATATCTGAGTTATCATATGATACATAAAATAAGAAGAACCCCTGTTATGGTGTTTGCAGCCACCGTAGCAGGGGGTCTTCGCTTAAGAAGGGGGTTTTCTCGGTTTATTCACCAAAACCCATGCCGATAAATATCGACGTTGATATCATATCATATTCTGGGGAAAAATCCAGTGTAAAATTGTGAAATTTTGCTCATATATGCGCGGTTTGCAAATAAATTGCGTGGTTTTTGCGAACCGCGATTCCCTTGACGTTTTCCGGTTTTATCCCTTATAATATTGCAGATAAGTGATGCGTGTGGCTGCCGGAGGGCAGAAGTGATGCGCACCGGGCAGGAGGAAATGAATGTCGATTGACCAGAGTAAAATCAGAAACTTTTGTATCATAGCACATATCGATCACGGTAAATCTACACTTGCCGATCGTATTATAGAAAAAACAGGAACCTTGACCAGCAGGGAAATGCAGGCGCAGGTGTTAGATAACATGGATCTGGAGAGAGAGCGCGGAATTACGATCAAGTCGCAGGCGGTTCGCATTATCTACAAGGCGAACGACGGCGAGGAGTATATTTTTAATCTGATCGACACCCCGGGACATGTCGATTTTAACTACGAGGTATCGAGAAGCCTTGCGGCATGCGACGGTGCGATTCTGGTCGTGGATGCGGCGCAGGGCGTGGAGGCACAGACCCTTGCGAATGTGTATCTTGCGTTAGACCATGATCTGGATGTAATGCCGGTCATCAACAAGGTCGACCTGCCGAGCGCGCAGCCGGACGAGGTCGTAAAGGAGATCGAGGACGTCATCGGAATCGAGGCGGAGGATGCGCCGCGCATTTCCGCAAAGACAGGACTCAATGTCGATCAGGTGTTAGAGCAGATCGTACAGAAGATTCCGGCGCCGGCCGGCGATCCAAAAGCGCCGCTTCAGGCGCTGATCTTTGACGCACTCTATGATTCCTACAAGGGTGTCATCGTGTTCTGCCGGATCAAGGAGGGCACGGTGCGGGTCGGCGATCCGATCCTTATGATGGCGACCGGGGCGCAGTCCGAAGTTACCGAGGTCGGTTACTTTGGAGCAGGGCAGTTCATTCCGTGTGACGAACTGTCTGCCGGCATGGTCGGCTACATCTGTGCGAGCATCAAAAATGTGCGGGATACCCGCGTGGGTGATACGGTGACGAACGCCGCACATCCGTGTGAGGAGCCGCTTCCGGGTTATAAAAAAGTCAATCCGATGGTATACTGCGGCATGTATCCGGCGGACAGTGCCAAATATCCGGATCTGCGCGATGCGTTGGAAAAGCTGCAGATCAACGATGCGTCGCTGCAGTATGAACCGGAGACGTCGCTGGCGCTGGGCTTCGGATTCCGCTGCGGTTTCTTTAGGACTGCTTCATCTGGAGATCGTGCAGGAGCGTCTGGAGAGAGAGTTTCATCTGGATCTCGTGACGACGGCACCGGGCGTTATCTATAAGGTGCACAAGACGAACGGAGAGGTGATCGATCTGACGAACCCGTCTAATCTGCCGGATCCGTCCGAGATCGAGTATATGGAGGAACCGGTCGTTTCGGCGGAGATCATGGTGACGAGCGAGTATGTCGGCGCGATTATGACGCTTTGCCAGGAACGGCGCGGTGTATACAACGGTATGGAGTATCTGGAGGAGACCCGTGCGCTCATCAAGTATGATCTGCCGCTCAATGAGATTATCTATGATTTCTTTGATGCCTTAAAGTCGCGCTCGAGAGGATACGCTTCCTTCGACTATGAGCTGAAGGGCTATGAGCGTTCCGAGCTTGTGAAGCTGGATATCCTGATTAACAAGGAGCAGGTGGACGCGCTCTCGTTCATCGTCTTTAAGGACAGCGCTTACGACAGGGGCAGAAAGATGTGTGAGAAGTTAAAGGAAGAGATTCCGAGACATCTGTTTGAGATTCCGATCCAGGCGGCAGTCGGCGGCAAGGTGATTGCCCGTGAGACAGTCAAGGCGCTGCGCAAGGATGTGCTTGCAAAGTGCTACGGCGGCGATATTTCGCGTAAGAAAAAGCTTTTAGAGAAGCAGAAGGAAGGCAAGAAGCGCATGCGTCAGGTCGGAAATGTAGAGATTCCGCAGGAGGCATTCATGAGCGTCTTGAAGCTGGATGAAGATTAAAGGAACAGATCGGAAAATGCAGCGTCAGTGATGGCAGTGTCAGGAATATTTTTGGGAAAGGAGCGGTATGTGGAGTGAGTCAGAAAACAATGGAATTGTACATTCATATTCCGTTTTGCGTCAAAAAATGCCAGTATTGTGATTTCCTTTCCTTTGCGGCGGACGAGGCAACGCAGGCAGCCTACGTGGAGGCGCTGCTCCGGGAGATTGCGTATTACGGACCGCATTGCAGCGACTACCTGGTATCGACGGTCTATATCGGCGGCGGCACGCCATCGTGGCTCACAGAGGAGTGGATGGCACAGATCATGTCGGCGGTTCGCCGGTCGTTTCGTCTGGCGTCGGATGCGGAAATATCCATTGAGTGCAATCCGGGAACCGTCACCGATCACAAGTTTGCCGTCTACCGGAATGCGGGAATCAACCGGATCAGCATCGGCCTGCAGTCGGCTGTGGATGAGGAATTAAAGATTCTCGGGCGGATTCACACGTTTGACCAGTTCCTGAAGACTTACGAGCTGGCGCGCAAAAACGGATTCGACAATGTCAATGTGGATATTATGAGTTCTCTTCCGGGACAGACGGCAGAGAGTTTTGCCCGCACCCTGCAGCAGCTTCTGTGGCTGAAACCGGAGCATATTTCCGCCTATTCCCTGATCATTGAGAAGGGGACGCCATTTTACGATCTGTATAAGTTTGACGCGGTCAAGCAGCAGGCGGGAATGCAGACGGTGGCGCTGCCGACGGAGGATGAAGTGTACCGGATGACCAAGCTGACCGAGCAGGTGCTTGCGGAAGCGGGATATGTGCACTATGAGGTTTCTAATTTTGCAAAACCGGGTTATGCGTGCCGGCACAATATCGGCTACTGGGAGCGGGAGAATTATCTGGGACTGGGGCTTGGCGCGTCGTCTCTGATGGAGAATATCCGCTACAGCAACACGCGGGAATTGTATGTGTATCTGGAAGAAACCAGACATATTCGTGAGGGTATCTGGGAGAATGAGATAACGGATAGCCAGGGGAGCGGCGCATCCGGCAGGGTGGAACAGCTTCCGGCCACGAATCTGCATGCTTCGGCAGAGCGCATTACACGAAAAGGGCAGATGGAAGAGTTTATGTTTTTAGGACTCCGCATGATGGAGGGAATTTCAAGGGAGCGTTTTGCACAGACGTTTGGAACACAGATTGAGGCGGTGTATCAGGAGGTGCTGCTGCATCTTACGGAGGAAGGACTGCTCGAAAAACGCGCGGGGAGGATTTATCTGACGGAACGCGGGCAGGATGTGAGCAATTACGCTCTGGCACAGTTTTTACTTTAGAACGATGAATCCGGACGGATTCATATTAAGAAATTCTTCATAAAGATTCATTCGCGTTTTCACGGAAAGAGGACTAAAATAGAATCGTAGGAATCCAAGGAGTGAAGTGATGTGAATGTAACAAAGAGACAGAAAAGACGAATTCGGAATCTGGTATGTATACAGTACAGTATTGTGAAAATGCTGCTCGTGATTGCAGGGTTTGAACTGTTGGGACGGGGGCTGTCCCTGATGCAGGGAACGCAGTCTGCAACGCAGGAGATTGAGGGAGAGGTAATCTGGTCGGAGGAGACGAAAACAGAGGAGAATCCCCTGATCGTGTGCGTGGATGCCGGACATGGCGGAAAAGACAACGGCTCCGATTATAAGGGGCGTTATGAGAAGGATGATAATTTAAAGCTGGCACAGGCTGTGGCAGCTTATTTGGCTGATAAAAATGTAAAAGTGGTTATGACGAGGTCGGATGACACGTTTTTGCGCCTGTCAGAGCGGTGCGGGATTGCCAACCAGAGCGGTGCGGATTATATGCTGTCGCTGCACCGCAATGACGGCGAGGGTAACGGCGTAGAGACCTGGATCTCGGCGAGTGGTTCGGAGGAAACGGATGCCCTCGCAAACCACATTATGGAAGCGCTGGATACGGCGGGAATCCAGAGAAACCGCGGCGTGAAAAAGGGAACCCAGACTGGGGAATCCTCCAATTATTACATCAATGTACATTCGGACATGCCGTCCTGCATCGTCGAGATGGGATTTATCAACGATGCATCCGATAACCAGCTTTTCGATGAAAAGCTGGATGCGTATGCTGCCGCCATCGGTGACGCAGTGCTTGCAACGGCGGAGACATACCGTGCGGACAAGGTTACGGATGGAAATGGTCAGGGCACAGGCGAAGCGGGAAGCGGCACCGGAGACGGACAAGGTACGGATGGAACGGGAGACGGCGCCGGAGACGATCAGGGCACGGATGGAACGGGAAATGACACCGGAGACGGACAGAGTGCGGACCAAACAGGAAGCAGCACCGGAGACGGTCAGAGTGCTGCAGGTGGAAATGCGGCGGTGCAGACGATTGCGCTTGACGGGCTGGATACCACCGTGCAGAGCTGGGGGCTGGGAAGCCACACCGATGCGGACAACCGCCCGAACGATGCAGTCAGTGCGCAGCAGAAGTATGGGGATTACCATGCGCTTTTCATTGGAGAGAACACAAAGACCATCTATCTGACCTTTTGATGAGGGATATGAATACGGTTACACGGAATCCATTCTGGATACGCTGAAGGAAAAGGGCGTGCATGCCGTCTTTTTTGTCACGGAGCCTTATGCAAAGGCGGAACCGGCACTGGTGCAGCGCATGATTGACGAGGGGCATGTAGTCGGCAATCACAGTGTGACGCACCCGTCGGCGGGAATCCCTTCGCTGACGGTGGAACAGCAGCAGGAAGAGGTCATGGGAAATCACCAGTATATCAAAGATACCTTTGGATATGAGATGAATCTGTTCCGCTATCCTGCGGGAAAGTTCAGTGAGCAGTCACTCGCTGTTGTAAATAACTGCGGATACGAGAGCGTGTTCTGGAGTTTTGCCTACCTGGATTACGATGTGGACAACCAGCCGGATCAGGTGGAAAGCCTCCAGAAGATGAAAAATAAGATGCATCCGGGAGCCATCTATCTGCTGCATGCGGAGTCGGCAACGAATGCGGCGTTGCTGGGGGATCTGATCGATGCGGCGCAGACGCAGGGGTATTCGTTTGGAACGTTGTAATGCGTGGCGCGTAGGGGGACATAATGATGGAAAATGAGCTTTGAACGGGGCTGAGAGGAGAAAAAGTTAGGCCCGAGGGATTGATTTTCGAGAGCTGGACCCGGGCAGGAAGACAAAACGGGTCCAAGAGCCCATTTTTTCTTGCGTTAGACCCGGGCAGGAAGACAAAACGGGTCCAAGAGCCCATTTTTCTTGCGTTAGACCTGGGCAGGAAGACAAGCCGGGTCCAAGAACCCATTTTTCTTGCGTTAGACACTTGCGGGAGGAAAGAAGTTTACATAACGCCAAAAACAAGTCATGGTCGGGTCTGGGAGAAAGAAAATGCCGCGCCAGACCCGGGAAGAAAGACAAGTCGGGTCCGAGAGCCCATTTTTCGCGCGCTAGACCCTTGCGGGAGAGAAAGAAGTTTACATAACGCCGAAAACAAGCCATAGCCGGGTCTGGGAGAAAGAAAACGCCGCACTAGACCCCAAAAAGAAGAAAAGATTATGCCGCCCTGGGGTCGCGGGAACTGCTGTCTGTTCGAGATTTACCGAAAACATCGCGCCAGTCTCAGGATTTACCGAAAAAGCTTGAAGTTACAATATTGTTCTTGATCTGATCTTGCGGTATAATGAACTCTGACGAGTTCATATTGGAAGTTCCTGCGGAACTTCGGATGCGCAGAAAGCAGGGCAAAAAGATGACATAATGAATCCTACCGGATTCATATTAGAAGTTCCGGTGGAACTTCGGATGCGCAGAAAGAAGCGCAAAAAAATGATATAATAGACGCGTACATGATGATAGGTTTTCTTTAGAAGGGAACATGATATGGAAAAATTACACAAGCGGAATTTGATTATTGTCTGGTGCTAGATCGTTGCACTTAGCCTTGTTTCTTTGATGGGATACGGATTTACCGTGCTTGCAATCCGTGGAATTGCAATTCTGGTAGTTGCGGGAATTATTTCTACGATTGGATGTTACCTTCCGATTGACGATGCGAAAAAAGTGCTGATTCTTGTATTTCCGCCGGCGATCGGTACGCTGTTGTATTCGTGGGTATATGGTGGCAATTCGATTCCGTATCTGGCGAATTTTGTACTTTTAGCGATGACAACTTCCTATTTTATGGAGTCAGTTATCATCTATTTCGCAGTGCCGTTTGCCGTTATTTCGGTCGTATTCATGGCTTTCAGCCCCGAGACCATCGCGGGAATTGACTACACGATGGCCGGGGTCGTGACGCGTATATTTTTGTTTATCGTGACAGCGATCCTGCTTTATTTTGCGACGAAGCGCGGTGCGGGTGTTGTGAAGAAAACGGAAGAGACGCTTTCCATCGTTCAGAACAATGCGAAAGTCGCCAATACGATTTCAGCGAATCTGAACACCACGATCCACAAGAGTATGAGTTCAGTGCATGCGCTTGCGGACGGCAGCTCCAGCGTGAAATCGGCGGCATCGCAGATGGGGCAGGTGGTTGAGGATACTGCTAATGCAACTGTCAGCGTGATGGATAAAATTAATGCGGCAACAACAGAGATTAACCGGAACCATGAACTGGCAGTTTCTCTGGATCAGGGATTTCAGAAGGTGCAGAGTGCGGTAGAAAAAGGAAACGGAGCGATACAGACGGCAAAGAGTTCCATTCTTTCCATGGAGGAGACCGTCGATTCCGCGCGCAAATCGACCGATTCGCTGCTTACCGAGATGAACCGGATCACATCGATTCTCGGAGAGATCAATTCCATTGCATCCCAGACGAATCTGTTGTCGTTAAATGCATCTATTGAGGCGGCGCGTGCGGGAGAACACGGAAGAGGATTTGCGGTGGTTGCAGATGAGATCCGCGCGCTGTCAGAAGAGAGTGCCAAGGCGGCGAACAACATTCAGGAGATTTTGACCTGGCTGACGGATACGACCGGGCAGATCTCAAAAGAAATCACGGCGGGCACGGATGCTGCTTCAGCGAGTGTGGAGCTGGTTGGCGGATTGATGGACTATTTTAGCAATATCAATGATGCGACGGATGAGGCGAGCCAGATTGTTGATGAGGAATATAAGATCATTGAACATGTGAAGGAACATTTTGGAAATATTCAGCAGGAGATCGAGACGCTGGTGGCTACATCGGAGGAAAATTCCGCAACCATCCAGAATATCACGGACACAATCACATCGCAGAATGATTCCATCCACAGCATTTCAGCTGAAATCGATGAGATTTCATCATTATCGGCAGATCTGGAACAGCATTTTTGGGAAGATAACTAAGAAAAGGTCAAGGGAGACATGCAGGGGCGCAGTCTCCCTTTTTCACATTGCGGAGAACGAGGATGAAAATGAGATTTCGGGAAGACGGTACTTTTAAAATCATGCAGATTACAGATATGCAGGAGATACCTGCCATATCGAAAGACACGATCGCGCTGATGGAGCGGGCGGTTCTGGAGGAGCAGCCGGATCTTGTCGTCTACACTGGTGACCAGATCAAGGGCTATGGTGTGACTTACAAGGGAAAAGGAGAGGAGCTGGAGCGGGAGGTAGCACAGACGATTGGAAAATTATTAGAGCCGGTGACAAAGCGTGGCATTCCGTTTGCAGTGACATTTGGTAATCATGACTGCCAGGTCGGGATTTCCAATCAGGATCAGTTCTGCCATATTTACAAAAGGCTCCCGAATTGCATCGGGGAGCAGGCAGAAGGGATTGACGGGGGAGGAACCTGTGCCATTCCCATCGAGGCATCCGACGGAAGCGGGCGGGATGTGTTTGAACTATATCTGTTTGACAGCGGAACGGATGCCAGGGAGGGCGGCTATGAGCCTTTTGATCCGAAGATCATTGCGTGGTACCGCAAACAGCGGGAAGACCTTCGGGAGAAAAATGGAATGTATGTGCCGTCCATCGTATTTCAGCATATCCCGATGCGCGAATATTATGAGGTGTTAAAGCTTGTTGACCGTGGGGAAAAAGGTGCGGTGCGCGCTTACCGGACACATAAGAATGAATATTATAAGCTGGGAGAAACCTGCGGCGCCGGGGATGTTTTTCTGGAGCCGCCGTCGGTGCCGGACGTCAATACCGGGGAATTTGAGGCGCTTTCGGAGTGCGGGGAAGTGCTTGCGGCATTCGTCGGACATGATCACAAGAACAACTTCGTGGGGTGTTACCGGAACATTGCGCTTGGATTTACACCGTCCGCGGGATTTAATGTCTACGGCAACCGTACGAAGCGCGGCGTGCGCTGCATCGTGCTGAACGAAAAAAAGCCGTACGAATACCATACGTATACCAGAACGTATGAGGAACTGGTCGGGAAAAAAGTGTCACGCCCGGTATTTGACTATCTGACCAGCAAAGCACCTGCCACATTTGAGGCGGCGATTCCGATGATTTTAAAGGCGGTGCTGTTTTTGGTACTCGTGATTGTACTGGCAGTCTTGTTGTTGTAGAGGGATGGGGAAAGCACCCGGCAGAACAAGGGCAGCCCGGTAAGAAAAATGCCGGACAGAAAAGGGGAATACAATGAGTGAGATACGACAGGAAAAAAGCGGATTTGCGGCATGGACCGACAGGCATGCGGAACTGTGGAAGTTTATGAAATTCCTGCTTGCGGGAGGCGGTTCCAACGTGGTTGAGCTGGCGGTACATATGCTGCTTTTAAACACAGTATTTGCTGCGCTTACGGCGGAACCGGTAACCGCGTATTTTCTCAACCTCATCGGTATTACATCGAAGGGATATCTGTATACTTATATGGTCTCAACGACCGTGGGTTATACGATTGCGTTTATATTGAACCGCAAGATCACCTTTAAGGCGGACGCCAATCCGGCGGTCAGCATGGTGCTCTATGCGGTCATGGTACTGTTCACGATTTTTGCAAACGGCTGGATCGGATCGGCGATGACAACCTGGGCGGGGGAAAACGGTCTGACAGGGAATCTGTGCGACATGGTAATCAAGGTGATCGGAATGCTGATCCCGATGTTCTGGACCTATCCGTGTAACCGATTTTTGATCCACCGGAAAAAGAAAAGATTGTGAATTGTTTCACAAAAAATACAACGAAAGATCTTGAATGGGAACAGACTTCATGATACGCTGAAACAGCATTGCAGTGAGATACGTTCTTGCTGTCTTGCCTTAACAAAAGTCTCTGACGTCAAAAGCAGTGCTTGCGGCGGAAGATATGGCGGTCATGAAAGAGTCTGCATCTGGTCTGCGCGTGCGGAACAGATGCTGTAGATAGGATACCGGCGGGATATTCCATGCCCTGTAGGGCAGGTTCTGCCGTGTATCCCCAGCGAGTGCCGTATCTGAGAGGAGATTTCAGATACGGTTTTTTTATGTAAATAGGAAACTTCGTTCCTATTACATAAAAAGCTCTTCGGGGATCGCACTGCGGCGGAGACGAAAGATGTCGCAAGAGCGACCCGCCGCAGGCGGAGAATCCCGCAGGCAGGATTCTTTTTTATTAGGAGAAAATATGGAGACAAGAATTGCACTTATCGGTATCATTGTGGAGAGCACCGAATCCGTGGAGCAACTCAATCATCTGCTGCACGAATACGGAGCCATATCATCGGCAGAATGGGGATCCCTTACCGGGAAAAAAATGTTCACATTATCAGCGTTGCCATCGATGCACCGCAGGATGTCATCAATGCACTGTCGGGGAAGATCGGACGGCTTGCGGGAATCACGGCAAAGACCGTCTATTCCAATGTATAAGCATCTGCGGAATGGAGATTTATATGACACACGAGGAAAAAATCATAGAGCGCCTGAAGACGGAGCAGATGCTGTCGGCGGAGGAACTGGACTGTCTGCTTGTAACAGAAGATACAGAGGCAGTTGAGAGGCTTAGGGCTGAGGCTAGAACGGCGGCACAGGCGGTTTACGGAAAACAGATCTATATCCGAGGGCTGATCGAGTTCACCAACTACTGCAAAAATGACTGTTATTACTGCGGTATCCGCAGGGGCAATGCATGTGCCGAGCGCTACCGGCTCACGAAGGAGCAGATCCTCTCCTGCTGCGCGGCGGGGTATGAGCTTGGATTCCGCACCTTTGTGCTGCAGGGCGGAGAAGACCCCTATTTTACGGATGAAAGGATCTGCGACCTGGTGTCTGCCATCAAGCGGGCGCACCCGGACTGCGCGGTGACACTCTCGATCGGGGAAAAAGAAAGAGCGAGCTATCAGGCATATTTTGACGCCGGCGCAGACCGGTATCTGCTTAGGCACGAGACGGCGGATGCGGTACACTACGGGAAGCTGCACCCGGAGGAAATGTCCCTTAAAAACCGGATGCGCTGTCTGCGGGATCTAAAGGAGATCGGTTATCAGACCGGATGCGGCTTTATGGTGGGCTCGCCGTATCAGACCACGGAGACGCTGTATGAAGACCTGATGTTTATTAAGAAACTCGCGCCTGCCATGGTGGGAATCGGACCGTTCATTCCGCAGAAGGACACGCCGTTTGGCGGGGAGACTGCGGGAACGTTGGAGATGACCCTGCGGCTGCTTTCCATCCTGCGGCTGATGAATCCGCATGTGCTGCTTCCGGCGACGACGGCGCTCGGCACGATCCACCCGCAGGGAAGGGAAATGGGAATTCTCTCCGGCGCCAATGTGGTGATGCCGAATCTTTCGCCGGTTTCCGTGCGGGAAAAATATAAGCTTTACGACAATAAGATCTGTACGGGGGATGAGGCGGCAGAATGTCGTTTCTGCATGCAGAGGCGGATGGAGAACATCGGTATGAAGTGGTTACTGACCGCGGGGATTACCGGCCTGCGGTTTACAATAAAAACACTGACCGGGAAGCATGAACTAACCGGAAAGAAAGGAAAAATTATGTACAAGTATGACGCAAAATCATTAAAAGCAGAGGAATTTATCAACGATGAGGAGATCCAGGAGACGCTTGCCTACGCGGATGCGAACAAGGACAATGTGGAACTGATTGACGCGATCATCGCAAAAGCGCGAGAGCGCAAGGGCCTAAATCACAGAGAGGCATCGGTGCTGCTCGCCTGTCAGATCCCGGAAAAAATCGAGGAAGTCTATGCGCTGGCGCAGCAGATCAAGAAAGACTTTTACGGCAACCGTATCGTGCTGTTTGCACCGCTGTATCTTTCCAACTACTGTGTAAACGGCTGTGTATACTGCCCGTATCACCTGAAAAACAAGCACATTGCCAGAAAGAAGCTGACGCAGGAGGAGATCGTGAGGGAAGTCACGGCACTTCAGGACATGGGACACAAGCGTCTGGCAATCGAGGCCGGCGAAGATCCGGTGAACAATCCGATCGAATATATTCTGGAGTGTATTCAGACGATCTACAGCATCAAGCACAAAAACGGAGCCATCCGCCGTGTCAACGTCAATATTGCGGCGACGACGGTCGAGAACTACCGCAAGTTAAAAGAAGCCGGAATCGGAACCTACATCCTGTTTCAGGAGACCTACCACAAGGAGAGCTATGAGAACCTGCATCCGACCGGACCGAAGCATGATTACGCGTACCACACGGAGGCAATGGACCGTGCGATGGAGGGCGGCATCGATGATGTCGGACTCGGCGTGCTGTTCGGACTGGAGATGTACCGCTATGAATTTGCCGGACTTCTGATGCATGCGGAGCATCTGGAAGCCGTGCACGGTGTCGGACCGCACACGATCAGCGTGCCGCGTGTCAAACATGCCGATGACATTGATCCGACTGCTTTTGACAACGGTATCAGCGATGATATTTTTGCAAAGATCTGTGCGCTCATCCGCATCTCGGTGCCGTATACGGAATGATCATCTCCACACGCGAGAGCCAGGCAGTGCGTGAGAAAGTGCTTCCGCTCGGCGTATCGCAGATCAGCGGTGCATCGAGAACGAGTGTCGGCGGTTATGCCGAGCCGGAGCCGGAGGAGGAGAATTCCGAGCAGTTTGACGTCAGCGATCAGCGTACCTTAGATGAGGTCGTGAACTGGCTGATGAAAATGGGCTATATTCCGAGCTTCTGCACCGCATGCTACCGCGAGGGTAGAACCGGTGACCGTTTTATGGCGCTCTGCAAAAATATGCAGATCTTAAACTGCTGTCATCCGAACGCGCTCATGACCTTAAAAGAATATCTCGAGGATTATGCAAGTGAGGAGACGAAAAAGATCGGTATGGAGCTGATTGACCGTGAGCTTGAGAAGATTCCGAATCCGAAGGTAAAGCAGACCGCTTACGAGCACATTCATGATATCGCAGAGGGCAAGCGAGACTTCCGCTTCTGATAGCCGGAAGCGATGCTGGGATCGGGCAGCAGCCAGAAGCCGGATATGGATGTAATACGGACAAGGGGAAATTCGTATGCAGGAAGGAAAAAGAAAGTTATGGCAGTGACATTGAATGAGACGCCGGGCAGCAGCCGTCTGCACATAGGAATTTTTGGAAAAACAAACAGCGGAAAATCCGCACTTATCAACGCGTTTACCGGACAGGAGGTATCCATTGTCGCCAATGTGGCGGGGACGACGACCGACCCGGTCTACAAGGCGATGGAAGTACATCCGCTCGGCCCGTGCATTATCATAGATACGGCAGGATTTGGTGACGAGAGCGAACTGGGCAAAAGCCGCATGGAAAAGACACGTCTCGCAGCGGAAAAGACGGATATTGCGCTGCTCCTTGTGGCGGGGAATGGTGACGCGGCGCTTGATGAGGAAGAAATGCACTGGTACTGCTTTTTGAAAGAGCACGGGACGCCGGTACTTTTCGTCGTGGGGAAAACGGACATCCGGTCGGACGCACAGGTGGATAAACTGGCAGCCGCCATCCGGGGGAAGACCGGTGAGGAGGCATATCCGGTCAGCGCCAAGACGGGAGAGGGCATGGAGGCATTAAAAGAAGCACTGATCCGTAAACTGTCGGAGAATTACGGCAGCCGCCTCATCACCGGGACACTGGTCGACCGGGAGGATCTGGTGCTTCTCGTGATGCCGCAGGACATCCAGGCACCCAGGGGAAGGCTGATTCTGCCGCAGGTGCAGACTTTGCGCGAACTTCTCGATAAGAAATGCCTGGTTATGAGTGTGACGACCGATCAGCTGATACCGGCGCTTGCGGTATTGAAAAAAGCACCGAAGCTTATCATTACGGATTCCCAGGTATTTGGCTATGTCTATGAAAACAAACCGGCGGAGAGCATGCTCACGTCCTTTTCCGTGCTGTTTGCAGCGTATAAGGGAGATCTGCCGTACTATGTGGAGGGGGCAGGGCATATCGAGTCGCTGAACGCCCATTCCAGGGTACTGATCGCGGAGTGCTGTACCCATGCGCCGCTGAAGGAGGACATCGGAAGAGAAAAGATTCCGCGGATGTTGAGAAAACGCTTCGGCGATTCGCTTGCGGTGGATATTGTGAGCGGGACGGACTTCCCGGAAGATCTCTCCGGCTACGATCTCATCATCCAGTGTGGCGCGTGCATGTTCAACCGCAAATATGTGATGTCGCGGATTGAGTGCGCCAGAGAGCAGGGCGTTCCGATGACGAACTATGGCGTGACGATCGCGCATCTGACGGGGATTCTCGATAAGATTTCCATGCCGGAGGCATAGGCAATGTTACTCTTTTTGGTGGAAAAAAATGAGGCGGCTCTGTATAATAGGAGAGGAGAAATAACAGGGAAGGGATACGGAGGAACACTATGAGATACACGACAACGGATGAACTGGAACATTTTTCTTTTGCAGAAGCCTACATTGCTGACGTGCAGCTGGCAGGCGGATTTTTCCATATGACACTATCAAACGTGACGATACTGCCGGAGAATTCCTGCAACAGGGATATCCGCGAGATGCGCGCGAACGATCTGGTGTTAAAGATCGAGGAGCCGGTGATCCGGTCCCTGGTGCGGGAGGGATACAAGGTCTACGACGCCAACGGCGCGCTGCTGCGGACCTGCGAGGATGAGGTGATCGATCAGGCGGCGTGGAACGAGACGATCCGTTCCTTTGCGGACGGCACGCTCTATGCGTTAAAGCAGGACGGGGAGAACTATGTATTTGAGATCGACGCGCCCGATGAGGAAGAGTATGTGCTTGCGGTGTCCGGCACACACAATACGGCATCCTGGGACCGCTTTCTGAACAAGTAGCCGTGCCGGGAAGAAAAGGCGTCAGGGAGGAAAACAGACGCAGATGATGCGGCAGGGATCGGCTATTATCTGCGGCGGCAGCTTTTGCAGTTGCGAACCGCAGGAAGAAATGCTATAGTTTTAGATAGAAAAACAAACCCCACACAGGGGAAAGGAGATACCAATGTCTAGGATTATAACGATTGGACGAGAATTTGGCAGCGGCGGACGTGAGATCGGAAAGAGATTGTCCGATGAGCTGGGAATTGCTTATTACGATAATGAGATCATCAGTCAGATTGCAGACCGTACGAAGCTGGCGGAGGGCTATGTGCAGCATGTGATGGAGAACGGTCCGTCGACGTTGTATCCGATTACGATCGGGAGAAGCTTTTACATGGGAGTTGATCCAATCATGGAGCAGAATAATGCGATCTACCGTGAGCAGAGCCGCCTGATTCAGGAATTTGCGGAGAAGTCCGACTGTGTCATCGTCGGAAGAAGCGCCGATTATATTTTGCGCGAGAAGCATCCGTTCCGCCTGTTTGTCTATGCGGAGATGGAGCACAAGATGGAACGCTGCAAGAAGCGCGCGCCGGAGAGCGAGCACTTTACGGACAAGGAATTAAAGCGCCATATTTTAGACGTGGATAAGCGCAGGGCGCGTTACTATCAGTTCTTTACCGGACAGACCTGGGGAGACCGTCTCAACTATGATCTGTGTATCAATACTTCCAACTATGACATCAAGGAGCTGGTACATGCAATCGCACATCTGGTAGAAGCATAGAACAATCGAATGCATGGGAAAAACAGATTCCCCATATACTTTACAGATATTTGTGATGCAGGGTATATGGGGAATTTTTATGGCATTATTGCAGCATGCGGTGGCGGTGGCGCGGGAATATCTGTGGGGATTTCCCATGCTTGCGCTCTTATTCGGAACACATCTGTATTTCACATTTCACCTGGGCTTCATCCAGAAAAAAAATCCCGTTGGGAATCCGGTTGTCACTGACCGGAACGAAGAATCAGGAAAAGGATCAGGTAACACCGTATTCGGCGCTGGCGACGGCGCTTGCAGCGACGATCGGTACGGGTAACATTGTGGGAATTTCCACAGCCATTGCCATCGGCGGACCGGGAGCGGTATTCTGGTGCTGGCTGACCGGGGTATTCGGGATAGCGACCTGCTATGCGGAATGTTATCTCTCCATAAGATACCGGGTGCGCAGGGCAGACAATACGTTTGCCGGCGGACCGATGTATATTTTGGATCGGCGTCTGAAAAAAAGAAAACTGGCAGCGGCGTTTGCTGTATGTACGCTACTGGCATCGTTTGGTATCGGAAGCAGCGTACAGTCATACTCCATACGCACGGCGCTCCAGCATCAGATTACCGTGTCGCCGCATCTGGTCGGAATGGCGGTCGGGGTGCTTGCAGGGATTATTATCATCGGGGGAAACAGCCAGATTGCAAAGGTGTGTATGTGGCTCGTCCCGCTGATGAGCGCTTTTTATGTGGGCGGCTGTCTCTATATTATAGGAAGAAACAGGGCGGTGCTGCCGGAGACGTTAGCGCTGATTCTCTCATCCGCCGTCTGCCCGAAGGCTGTGGCGGGCGGCTGCACCGGCGGAGCGCTGCTTCTGGCATCCAGACAGGAGTCTCCCGGGGATTGTTTACCAATGAAGCAGGGCTTGGCTCGATTCCGATGGTCGCGGCGACGGCAGCATCCTCCTCTGACAGCCCGAAGGAGGCGGCTGTGCGGCAGGCGTTAATCTCCATGACAGGACCGTTCTGGGACACGGTGGTATTATGTGCGATCACGGGAATTGCGGCGGTCGGCAGCATGGTAAGCCATCCGCAGGAATACCGGGGAGTGGCACCGGAAAATATGTGTTTTGTGGCATTCCGGGAATTGCCCGTCGGCGGTGAGTGGATGCTCTCGATCTCTCTGACGCTGTTCGCGTTTGCCACGATCATCGGCTGGAACGTGTACGGAACCTGCGCGGTGCGCTACCTGTGGGGCGAGGCGGGGGTGCGTGTCTACCAGGTGGCGTACATGTTTTTCGCTTATCTGGGAGCGGTGCTTTCCATGGAGCTTGTGTGGGGGATATCGGATCTGCTGAATTCCCTGATGGCTCTGCCGAATCTGCTCTGTCTGTGGATGCTGCGAGGCGAAATTGCCACAGACTGTGGAAAAGGGACAGATAAAACATCAAAAAAGAAATAAAAATTGAAAAAATATTATTCATGTCGGATAAAGTATGATATATTGAAATGGTATATGGAGTTATCGAAAGAAGAAAGGTGAAAGTTATGGAGAAAAAGGAACAGAAGCATTTGTATGCAGATACTGTGGAACAGAATAAACGTGCCAATCATTTCCTTGCTATCGGATATATCGTGTTTTATCTCTGTGTGCTTTGTGTGGTAGGAATTGCCTGCCTCAGAGGAATCCGCACAGTTGGATATACCGTTATGATCGCGGTATTGATTATTCTGGCAACAGCGGGAACACTCGTGTTGTACCAGCGGAGAAAAGATGATCCGAAGATCCGCTATATTGCGACGGTCGGGCTGCTTGTCATTACGTTTGTGATGGGATGGGCGTTTGACAATTATTATGTGCGTTTTATGGCTGCAATTCCGCTGGTTGCATGTATTCTGTTTTACGATAAAAAGTTCGCCGCCTTTTCCGGGATTGCTGTATCGGCGGTGAATCTTCTTGTGACGGCGTCAAAGACGCTGGCGCTTCACACATACCAGGGCGAGAATGCACTGGATCAGTGGTGTGCGACGCTGGCAATTATACTTATGATGGTAGTGGTTTATCTGACAGTATCCGTGGCGTACCAGTTCAACCGCGATACGATTGGCAGCCTGACAGAAAAGGAAGCAGCACAGCGCCAGATGGTGGACGATATCATTGCGGTTGCAGATCAGGTGCGCAAGGGAACAGAGAATGCGATGAATATCGTCAATGAACTGAATAGTTCCACCGAGGTAGTCAACGGTGCCATGAAGGATATTTCGGACAGTACACAGAGTACCGCCGAGAATATCCAGACGCAGACGGAGATGACACAGAATATTCAGGACTCCATCGGAACGACGCTGGAGCGTTCAGAGAAGATGGTACAGGTGGCGAAGCAGTCCGGAGAGCTGAATGAGAAGAGTTCCAGAATCATGGATGATCTGAAGAAGCAGTCCGCAGTTATTGCACAGACAAACTCCGAGGTGGCTTCCTCCATGAGAGAACTCCAGGATCGTACAAGCGCTGTCAAAAGTATTGCAGATACCATTTTTTCTATTTCCAGTCAGACCAACCTTCTGGCACTCAATGCATCGATCGAGAGTGCGAGAGCAGGCGAGGCGGGAAGAGGCTTTGCGGTGGTTGCAGACGAGATCCGCCAGCTGGCGGAGAAGACCAGACAGGAGACGGAGAATATTGCCAACATTTTAGAGCAGCTTTCTGAAAATGCCCAGACGGCGGCGGATGCGGTGGAGCGTTCCGTGACGGCGGCGGGTGCGCAGGATGAGATGATTGCGCAGGCATCCGAGAGCTTTGGCGCCATGAACCAGAATGTCAATGAGCTTGTGACGGACATCGGTGAGATCGACACTATGTTAAACAACCTCTCCAAGGCGAACAATCAGATCGTGGAGAACATCATGCAGCTCTCCGCAACGACGGAGGAAGTTACAGCTTCTTCTGTGCAGGCGGCGGATCTCAGTGTTAAGAATCTCGGCAATGCGGAAAATACCAAGGATCTGCTTCACAGTGTGTTAGACGAGTCGCACAAGCTGGAGCAGTATATCCACTAATTGGACAGATTTTGACTTGTAGTGAATAAAATAGAAAAATAACAGAAAAATGAGGTATAAAGGATGTATTTAGTGCAGTTTATCAGAGGATTTTGCATGGCACTGGCAGACAGTGTACCTGGCGTATCCGGCGGAACCGTCGCTTTCCTGTTGGGTTTTTATGACCAGTTTATTGATTCTATCGACGATCTGATAACCGGAAGCAGGGAGAAAAAGAAAGCAGCTCTGTTCTTCCTGATTAAGCTTGGAACCGGCTGGGTCTGTGGAATGATTCTCGCCATTCTGATTCTTGCGAGCGTGTTTGACGCTCATATCTATGCGATCAGTTCCCTGTTTATCGGATTTATTATTTTTGCCATTCCGATTATCTTTAAGGAAGAAAAGAACTGCCTTACGGCAAAAAATCTGCCATTCCGTTTGTGCTGATTGGCATTGCAATCGTGACCGCGATTACTTACTTTAATCCGAGCAGCGGCGGAGAGGGTGTCAGCCTGGAGCATCTGACGCCGGGGCTTGCCCTGTTTGTATTCCTTGCCGGAATGATTGCCATCTGTGCGATGGTGCTGCCGGGAATTTCGGGCTCGACGCTTCTTTTAATCATGGGACTGTATCTGCCGGTGGTGACTGCCATCAAAGATATTCTTCATCTGAATTTTGCTGCATTTCCGACGGTGTTTATTTTCGGATGCGGCGTTCTCGTCGGTATTTTTGGTGTGGTAAAGCTGATCCGCAAGGCGTTAGATCATTTCCGGGCACAGACGATCTATCTGATCATCGGTCTGATGTTAGGATCAATCTACGCGGTTGTCATGGGACCGACCACGTTGGAGGTACCGCAGCCGGCAATGACGCTTCATGATTTTAACATCCTGTTTTTCGTGATCGGCGGTGCGCTGATTATCGGACTTCAGAAAATGAAAGATTTAAAAGCATAGGACACGAAGGAGTATCATGAAAAAGTTATTGCAGTATTTGGGAAACTATAAAAAAGAAAGTATTTTAGGACCGCTTTTTAAGCTCCTGGAAGCTTCATTTGAATTGATTGTCCCGCTTGTCATGGCGGCAATCATCGATACCGGGGTGGCAAATGCCGATCGTCCATATATTATGAAGATGAGTCTGGTACTGTTTCTCCTGGCGCTGATCGGATTGACCTGTGCCATCACGGCGCAGTATTTTGCGGCGAAAGCGGCGGTTGGCTGTGCGACAGGATTAAGACATGCTCTGTTTGAACATATTGAGACGCTGTCATTTACCGAGATGGATACCGTCGGAACGTCGACGTTAATTACAAGAATGACAAGTGATGTTAATCAGGTGCAGAACGGGGTGAACCTCGTTCTGCGCCTGTTCTTGCGTTCGCCGTTTATCGTGTTTGGAGCGATGGTCATGGCATTCACGATTGATGTGAAAGCGGCGCTCGTGTTCGTTGTGACCATTCCGTTGCTGTCGGTGGTTGTGTTTGGCATCATGCTGGTCAGTATTCCGCTGTACAAAAAAGTACAGGCGGCACTCGATAAAGTGCTGGGCATCACAAGAGAGAACCTGACCGGAAGCAGAGTCATCCGTGCATTCAACAAGGAGCAGGATGAGATTGCACAGTTCCACGAAGACAATGAGGCGCTGACAAAGATCCAGCTCTATGTCGGCAAGATCTCGGCGCTCATGAATCCGCTTACCTATATTATCATCAACGGAGCGATCGTCGTTCTGGTATGGGTAGGAGCGATCCGCGTGGACAATGGCAACATTACGCAGGGACAGGTTGTAGCGCTGGTGAGCTACATGTCCCAGATCTTAGTGGAGTTAATCAAGCTGGCCAACCTGATTATCAACATCAACAAATCCATTGCCTGCATGAACCGTATCGAGACTGTGCTTGACATGGAATCGTCGATCACGGAGCATCCAGCAGCGGAGACGGGAAGTCTCACTTCGGATGGAGCAGGCAGGGAAGGAAAAGAGACAATCCCGGCGGAGAATGCCGTCGTATTTTCCAAGGTTGGTCTTACTTATGCGGGCGCATCGGAGGAAGCGCTCTCCGACATTGATTTTACGGTCAGACGCGGAGAGACCATCGGTATTATCGGAGGAACCGGTTCTGGAAAATCTTCGGTCGTGAATCTGATTCCGCGGTTTTACGATGCGACCAGAGGAGAGGTTCTCGTCGACGGGAAGAATGTGCGGGATTATACATTGGAGGAACTCAGGGCGAAGGTCGGTGTTGTTCTGCAGAAGGCGGTTCTCTTTAAGGGAACCATCCGTGAGAACTTAAGCTGGGGCAATTCGCACGCCACGGACGAGGAGATGTATGAGGCGCTTGAGACTGCACAGGCAAGGGAGTTTGTGGATGCCAAGGAAGGCGGACTTTCCTATGAGATCGAGCAGGGCGGCAGAAACCTTTCTGGTGGACAGAGACAGCGCCTTACGATTGCGCGTGCGCTCGTGAAGAAGCCGCAGATTCTCATTATGGACGACAGCGCATCCGCGCTTGATTTCGCGACGGACGCGGCGCTTCGGAAAGCCATCGCACATATGGACGGGCAGATGACGGTATTTATCGTATCGCAGCGTGCGGCGTCCATCATGCAGGCGGACAAGATCGTAGTGCTGGACGATGGAGAGATTGTAGGACTTGGAACACACGAGGATCTGCTTAAGGACTGCGAGGTATACCGCGAGATTTACGAGTCGCAGTTTAAGCGGACAGAAGAACAGCAGGCGGGAGAGGCGAAAAGATGAAAAAAGTGGTAAATGAAAATCAAAAATCAACGCTGCGCAAGGTTCTGCGATACATCAGACGATACTGGGGATACCTGGGAGCATCGATCATTCTCGCGGCGGTGACGGTGGCGCTTACCCTGTATCTTCCGATTCTGATCGGTCAGGCGGTCGACCGGATCGTGGGAAAGGGAGCCGTTGACTTTGCCGGGATCTTTGTGATTCTCAGAAAGATGGCGGTCATCATCGGACTGACGGCAGTGGCACAGTGGGTGATGAATGCCTGCAACAATAAAATTACCTACAATGTGATCCGGGATATCCGGACGGAGGCGTTCGAGAAGATTGAAAAGCTTCCTCTGAAATATCTGGACGCTCATTCCTACGGAGAGATTGTAAGCCGCGTGATCGCGGATGTCGATCAGTTCGCAGACGGACTTCTGATGGGATTTACCCAGTTCTTTACCGGTATCGTGACCATCTTTGGAACACTGATTTTCATGCTGACGATCAGCGTGCGGATCGCGGTGGCGGTCGTGGTCATCACGCCGGTCTCCCTGTTTGTGGCAAGCTTCATTGCGAAAAAGACATTTTCCATGTTCAAGCTGCAGTCGGAGACAAGAGGAGAGCAGACCGCGTTTATAGAGGAGATGGTCGGCAACCAGAAAGTGGTGCAGGCATTTTCCCATGAAGATGAGGCACTCGAGAAGTTTGATGAGATCAATGAGAGACTGCAGAAGTATTCTCTGCGGGCGATCTTCTTTTCGAGCATTACCAACCCGTCGACGCGTTTTGTCAACAGCCTTGTCTACGCGACGGTAGGCGTTGTCGGAGCTTTTACGGCGATCGCCGGAGGAATCAGTGTCGGACAGCTGTCGAGTCTTCTGTCCTACGCGAACCAGTATACGAAGCCGTTCAACGAGATTTCGGGCGTCATTACGGAGCTTCAGAACGCGCTTGCGTGTGCGGGCAGAGTGATTGAACTGATCGAGGAGGATGCCGAGGTGCCGGATGCTGCCGATGCGGTAGATTTAGAACATGCAAACGGTAAGGTCGAGCTTTCCCACGTCTATTTTTCCTATGTGCCGGAGCAGAAGCTGATTGAGGACTTTAATCTGTCGGTGAAGCCGGGACAGCGCGTGGCGATCGTGGGACCGACCGGATGCGGCAAGACGACGCTGATCAATCTGCTGATGCGTTTTTATGATGTGAACAGCGGTACGATCAAAGTCAGCGATATTCCGCTGCAGCAGCTGACACGCAAGAGCCTCAGGGACAACTACGGTATGGTGCTGCAGGAGACCTGGCTTCGGAGCGGAAGCATCCGGGACAACATTGCGATGGGAAAACCGGACGCCACGGACGAGGAGATCATTGCGGCCGCAAAGGCATCCCATGCACACGGCTTTATCAAGCGTCTGCCGGAGGGATATGACACCGTGATCGCAGAGGATGGCGGCAACCTGTCACAGGGACAGAAGCAGCTGTTATGCATTGCAAGAGTCATGCTGTGCCTGCCTCCGATGCTGATTCTTGATGAGGCGACATCCTCGATTGATACGCGTACTGAGATCAAGATTCAGAATGCGTTTGCAAAGATGATGCAGGGACGCACCAGTTTTATCGTGGCACACCGTCTCTCGACGATCCGCGAGGCGGACATCATTCTGGTCATGAAGGATGGAAGCATCATTGAGCAGGGAAATCACGAGGAACTTCTGGAAAAGAACGGATTCTATGCGAAGCTGTATAACAGCCAGTTTGCAAAGACGTCATAGATTAGTTTGACGTGCTAAGTAATAGGATGATAAAATCATTCTCTTCGATTTCAGCCGGAATGTATCTGGAAATTCGGATCAAAAAATGTGGCATTTCTAACCAACTGGTTTTTGCATCTGCGATGATCCGTGTTTTTCCAAGTTTTGAGCACTCCACGGGTGTGTCCGCAACTCGCAGACAATTTTAGGACTTTTGTGTGTGTCCCTTATGGGCACCTCTAAACAAAACATAACCGCGCGAAGCCGCTGTCTGAGTCGGCATCTGTCCTATTTTCAATAGCAGATGCCGGCGAGTTCGGTTCGCGCGGTTTTATATTGTCTGTGAAGAGGTGCCCTTAGGGACACTAGAAAGTCCGCTCATTGCCTGCGGTTTGTCGGACACATTCCGTGGATTGTCAAAACGTGGAAGAGACACGGAATCCGATGCAAAAATCCGGTCGGAAGAAATGCACGCATTTTTTTCAACGAATGTTCCATCTGCATTTCCGGCTGAAATCGAAGGATATGATTTTTTTCTCCCTCCTATTACTTCGCACGTCAAAAATTTATTACGGCTGGATGTGGCGCCTACGTATAGATCTGGCGGCAGCCGTCAATACTTTCGTTGGTGGAGTCCGTGATATAGCGGATGGCGGCGTCTTTGTCGCGGTCCCGCACATGAATGAAAATCTGCTCCGCGCTCTCAGCGAGCGCCGCTGCGCCGTACTTGCTGGCGAAGCGCACCCACAGGTTTGTCACCAGATCCTTGAAGGAGGCGAAAAACAGCGGGAGCAGCGAATTGCCGCCGATGAAGGAAAGCTCGTGGCTGAAGTCAAAGATCAGCGATGCAGCCTCCTCAGGATCTTCGCATGCCTTTAAGGCGGTCACATACTGCTCGAGCCCGGCGATGGACGCGTCATCCGCATTGTCTATGGCGAGCGTGGCGGCAAGGTTCATGAACATGATGCGGACTTCCAGAATGGAGCGCACTTCCTTGTCGCGAAGCATACCGCCGTTGTACTGCATGATGGAGACCAGGGTGTCTGCGGTACCGTATTTGCGGTAGTCGGCAACGAAGGTGCCAATTCGTGGTTTGACCACAAGAAATCCCTTTTTCTCCATCTCGTCCAGACCGGAATTGACGACGGCGCGCGATACCTGCATGGACTCGGCAAGCTCGCGCTCAGGCGGAAGTTTTGCGCCTATCTCAAGCTTTCCGGATAATATCATTCCCTCTAATTCTGCGACAAAAAGCTCCTTTAAAGAAGGAGCACTTAATTTCTTAAACAACATAATGTGAGCCTCTCTTTTCTGGTATATCCAAATACCACACAGATATTTTAGAAAAAAAACGAATAAAATGCAAGAGATAAAGTCTGAAATTTTTAGAAAGAATGGCGGGCGTGGGTGTCATGGACAAACAATAGGAAGTATGATAAGATTGGAACTACGGGTAAGACAGAATTGCAACAGAATCTATACAGGAAAAGAGCATTTAATATATGAAGAAAAAGAATCAGGTAACAGAGGCCGAAGAGCAGAAGGAAGCTGTCCAGGTAAAAGGGAAAAAACGCCGTGCAAGAGAGGCGCAGAGGGAGATCCGCTGGGACCGTCTGGACAATACGGCGCATTTGTTTCCGGTGATAGCCGGTGAGAGCATGAGCAATGTATACCGCATCAGCGTGACGCTCACGGAGCTGGTGGACCGTGAATTGCTGCAACAGGCACTGGATATGGTGCTGCCGAAGTTTGACGGGTTTAATCTGCGGCTGCGCCAGGGCGTGTTCTGGTATTATTTTGAGGAAAATGGCAAGCCGGCGCCGCGTGTGCGTGAGGAAAGTGCGTTTCCGTGCCGCTATATCCGGCAGAATAAGAATCACAGCTATATGTTCCGCGTAACTTATTATAAATACCGCATCAATCTCGAGGTATTTCATGTGCTCACCGACGGTATGGGCGGTATCAATTTTCTCAAGGAGCTGACCTATCAGTATCTGCGGCTGGCACATCCGAAGCTGCGCGAGAAGGTGGGAGATTCCTTGAACAGCGATACCTCGTTGAACCGTGAGGACAGCTTCCTCAAGAATTACAAGCACAGCTCCCAGAAGGGGTATCAGACGAAGCGGGCATATCTTTTAAAGGGAGAAAAGCTGCCGCCGGGAGAGTTCGGCGTCATGCACGGCTATATGAAGATACCGGAGTTGAAGAAAGTCTGTCATGCGTACGGAGTCAGTATCAATGAGTATCTGGTGGCGGTATATGTCTGGAGCGTCTACACGGAGTGCATGCACGGGATGCCTTCCGAACGTCCGGTTCGTGTTGCGGTGCCGGTCAATCTGCGCCCTTATTTTAATTCGATCACGACGAAGAATTTCTTTGTGATGGTGTCGGCAGAATTTCATCCGACAAAGGAGATCTATACATTTGAGGAAGTGCTAAAGAGTGTCAGTGAGAGCCTGCGCAGCCAGATCAGCCGGGAGAATCTGGAGAAGCTTTTTTCTTACAATGTCTCCAATGAGAAGCTTCTTGCAGCGCGTATCGTACCGCTGTTTTTGAAAAATCTGGCGATGCGCTATGTATACACAACCTCTGCGCTTGCAAACACAGCGACGGTGACCAATATCGGGAATATCTCCGTAAGCGAGGAGTATCGTCCTTATGTGGAGATGTTCCATGCGTTTCTTGCCATGTCCAAAGGGCAGCACTTAAAGGGAACGATCTGTTCCTACGGGGATACGCTGGTATTCAGTTTCAGTTATGATCTGACCGACACGTCGGTGCAGAGAGGCTTTTTCAGAAAAATCGCGGCAGACGGGATTGCGGTTGAGATAGAGACGAATGGAGTAAATTATGAGTAGATGCAAGCAATGTAATGTGGAAATATTAGACGAGACGGAGCGCTGTCCGCTTTGCCATTCGGTGCTGGAGAAGACGGTTGAGGTGGAAAACATGTACCCGAATGTGCGGACGATGACGAGGCGTCTGGCGCTGCTTAGCCGCATCTATCTGTTCGTGGCGATTCTTGTGGAGGCGCTTTTGATCTATCTGAATGTACTCAGCGACTCGGAGATGTTCTGGAGTGCGATTCCGGGGTTGGCGATGTTGTACGGCTATCTGGTGCTGCGCTATGCCATATTGGGAAAATCCGGCTACAAGGGCAAGATCATCGTGTTGACGCTGATCGCCATCCTGATGGTTGTGGCGATTGACTTCGTGGTGGGGTACCGCGGCTGGTCTGTCAACTATGCGCTTCCATCCGCCATTCTTTTAGTGGATGCGGGAATTCTCATTCTGATGTGCATCAACCGGCGCAACTGGCAGAGCTACATGATGTGGCAGATTTTTATGATTCTCTGCAGCGTTGTCCCGCTGGTCTTGTATGCGGTGGGGATCGTGACGGCGCCGCTTCTTGCCTTGCTGGCGTTTGCAGTTTCTGCGGCGCTGTTTTTGGGCACGCTGATCATAGGAGACCGGAGGGCAAGGACGGAACTGCGGCGAAGATTTCATGTCCGCTGACGCGGCTGTTTTGCTGTCCGGCGGCGCAGCTGTTTTCTGACAGCGGAATAGAACAGAGGTACAGTGAATGAGAGAAAATGAGGCGAGTATCCGCGGCAGAGTCGTGAGAGACCTGATCGCGCATACGACGAATGATTTGCTGATTGGGAAAAAGATAAAAAATGGGGAACTCCGCAAACAGATCGGAACGGCGGAACCTCCCTGGAAGTGTCCGGAATGCTTTACCATGCAGACGATCGAGATGGAACATTTTACCATGGAGCTTTTAGAGTCGAAGGAGAATGCGAACCGCGACAAAATCATTTTGCAGCTGCACGGCGGCGGATATGTCGGGGCAATGCGCAATGCATACCGCATGTTTGCCGGATTGTACAATGAGGTCAGCCACGGCATGAGCGTGCTCACGCCGGATTACCGCGTGGCGCCGGAGCATCCGTATCCGGCGGCGCTCGAGGATGCCGTGTGCGCGTATGAATGGCTGCTTGCGCAGGGATGGTTTTCGGAGCAGATCATTGTGGCGGGAGATTCGGCGGGCGGCGGACTTGCGATGGCACTCTGCCACTATCTGAGCAATCACGGCAGACAGCTTCCGTGCGGAATCATTGCCATGTCGCCGTGGACGGATCTGACGGCAAGCGGGGAGTCTTACGATACCAACTACGAGAGGGATCCCCTGTTTGGAAAGACCAGGGACAGCCTGATCTACAATCGGGATTATGTGGGAGACCACGACCCGATGGATGAATATATATCACCGATGTTTGGCGATTTCAGAGGATTTCCGCCGATGCTGATACAGGTGGGATCATATGAGATGCTGTTGTCGGATTCTGTGGATGTCGCCGCGAAGGCGAGAGGACAAGGCGTAAAAGTGCGCTTAAGTATCTATGACGGGATGTTCCACATTTTCCAGATGGCAGCAAAGATGCTGCCGGAATCCAGAAAAGCGTGGGTCGAGATCGGTAAATTTATCGAGATTCTGCTCCGGGAATAGGAAACACCTGTCTAGTGCTTAGACAGGTGGCTCACATCCATGTATACAGGCAGACCGTTGTGATAGGAGACCTGCGATTCGCCGAGAATCAGCGGAGCAAGATAGTCGAGCAGAGGCTGTTCGATGTCGTTGCCGGCACTGTTGATCCACTCTCTCGGAACGCTTTTGCCTCGTTGGCGATCTGGCGGATTTCCGCATAGGAGTAATCCACGGTATACGGTGCGTTTGAAGTGCGCTCGATGGTGACCATGGAAGCTGTCACACCCTCCTCGGAGAGTGCGACGGCTTTTTTGCCGAGTGCGAAAGATTCGTCCAGGTCTGTCTGGGAAGCCAGATGTGCGGCACAGCGCTGCAGGACATTGATTTCCACGGAACGCACCTTGACACCAAGCTTTTCCTTGACAAGGAACTCAAGTGTCTTGCCGGCGCCGCTTAACTGACTGTGACCGAACGTGTCGACAGACTGCTCGGACGCGCTGATGTAATTGCCGGAGGCGTCGCGGATGCCCTCGGACACTGCGACGATGACATTGTTGCGCTCAAAAAGGAGACGCTTGACGTCTAAAAGGAAATCCTCCGGGTCGAAAGCGACTTCCGGCAGATAGATTAAGTGCGGGGCGGTGTTGTACCCGTTGCGCGCGAGTGCCGCGGCAGCGGTCAGCCATCCTGCGTCGCGTCCCATGATCTCAACGATGGTCACGCTTTTGACCGCGTAGATAAAGGTGTCGTGCGCGATCTCTAAGAGCGAGGAGGCAATGTATTTTGCGGCAGAGCCAAAGCCCGGGGTGTGATCGGTCTCGCAGAGATCATTGTCGATGGTCTTCGGGATGCCGATAATGCGGACGGAACTGCCGATGCGTTTTCCGTACTCGGACAGCTTTAACACGGTGTCCATGGAATCGTTGCCGCCGATATAGAAAAACGCTTCAATGTGGTAAGTTTCAAACTGCTTAAATATGAAGACATAGGGTGAATCATCATCCAGATAATTGGGAAGTTTGTAGCGGCAGGAGCCTAAGTACATCGCAGGTGTCTGCGCAAGGCGGGAAAGATATTCCGGATGACCGTCCATAAGCTCCGTGAGGTTGAGAAGGTCATCGTTTAAAATACCGGTGATTCCGTTGAGCGAGCCGTAAACGGTGTCGTACATGGAAGAGTCGGACACGCCGTCAATGACACCGGCAAGACTTGCGTTGATCGCAACGGTAGGACCGCCGGACTGGGCTACCATACAATTTTTCTGATTCATAACGAACTCCTTATGTGTAAATATATCAATGTCAGATTGTTCCGAAAATGGTCGTTTCGGAAATCAAACATTATCATACCCAAAATACGCGGGATTATCAAGATTGAATTTAGATAGAAAGAGACGGACGGAAAGATGAAAATGTGTACATTGTGTCCTAGAAACTGCGCAGTGGACCGTGCGGGCGGAGAGCGCGGCATCTGCGGACAGACCGAACAGCTGAAGGTTGCGCGTGCGGCGCTTCATTACTGGGAGGAACCCTGCATCTCCGGGGAAAGCGGCTCCGGCGCGGTATTTTTCTCCGGCTGTGCCCTGCATTGTGTGTTCTGCCAGAACCGCAGCATCGCAAACGGGACGGCAGGAAAGGAGATTACCAAGGAGCGTCTGGCAGAAATATTCCTGGAACTGCAGGAAAAAGGGGCGAATAATATCAATCTGGTGACGCCGGGACATTTTGCACCGCAGATTACGGAGGCATTGCGCCGTGCAAAAAAGGAAGGACTGCGGCTTCCCGTCGTTTACAATACGAGCAGTTATGAGAGTGCGGATACGATCAAAAGTCTGGAAGGACTTGTGGATATCTACCTGCCGGACTTTAAATATATAAGTCCTGCGCTCAGTGCAAAATATTCACACGCTCCGGATTATGCCGATGTGGCCAAAGCGGCGGTTGCGGAGATGGTGCGCCAGTGCCCGAGACCCGTGTTTGACGGAGACGAAGCAGAAGACCCGATCGAGGAGGGACTTCTGATGAGACAGGGCGTTATCGTGCGTCACCTGCTGCTGCCGGGCTGTACCAGGGACTCTAAGGCGGTGATAAAATACCTGTATGAAACCTACGGCAATCAGATATATCTGAGCATCATGAACCAGTATACGCCGTTGGAAAATGTCAGCGCCTACCCGGAGCTGAACCGGAAAGTCACGGACGAGGAATATGAGGAGGTCGTCGATTATGCGATCGGACTGGGGGTAGAGCAGGGATTTATTCAGGAGGGGGAGACGGCAGAAGAGAGCTTCATCCCGGCGTTTGACGGCGAGGGTGTATAACGCATAACAGAAAAACATTGTATAGAGATAAAAATAGAGGGGGGTGTCGCACGAAGCATACCGTGCTTTGGTCTAATAAGTAATATTACAGGAATACCTGAGGGCAAAAAAGTTTCAGAATAAACAGACGGCGGCAAATTCTTTGAAGCAAAATTCACGTATTTCTTCCATGCCGTGGCTGGCATCCCATTCCGTGTCTTGGCCACGTTTGGACTCTCCCGGAGTGTGTCCGACAAGCCACAGACAATGAGCGGACTTTCTAGTGTCCCTAATGGCACCGCTTCACAGACAATATAAAACCGCGCGAACCGAAACTCGTTGGCATCTGCTATTGAAAATAGGGCAGATGCCAATTCAGACAGCGGCTTCGCGCGGTTATGTTTTGTTCATTGGTGCCATAAGGGACACACAAAAGTCCTAAAATTGTCTGTTGGCTTGCGGACACAGTCCGTGGAGTGCTCCAAACTTGGAAAGACACGGATTATCACGGATGCCAGCTGCGACATGGTTAGAAATACCGGATTTTGCGGTCAGAATTTGTCGCCGCATGTTTATCTGGAACTTTTAAGTATCTAGTTCTTGTAATATTACTTATCACTCCCAAAGAGGTCTATGCTTCGTGCGACAATTTTTGTCCTGTAAATATGGGTTTACATAACAAGTGTCCAAAGAATTGGACACATCATGTGCGATACTGACACCATCAAAGCGGATGGGGAGGGAAGAACATGGAGAAAAAGATCGAGATCATTGCCGTCGATTTTGACGGGACATTGTGCAGTGAATGTTATCCTGCCATCGGGATGCCGAATCTGCCGCTCTTTGCATTGCTCAAGGGTGCGAGAAGGCAGGGCAAAAAAGTAATTTTGTGGACATGCCGCTGCGGGGATCTGCTGGAGGAGGCGGTGGCCTGGTGCAGAATGTTTGGACTGGAATTTGATGCGGTAAATGAAAATGTGGCGCAGACGTTGGAACAGTACGGAACGGAATCCAGAAAGATCTCCGCGGACGTCTATATCGACGACAAGGCGTGCTGGCCGTGGATGACGAAGCAGGAGTGGGAACGGTATCTGGCAGGTTAGAAAAGGAGGATAAGAAGATGAAAACAGTGGATATGGAATTGATACTTTTGTGTGCGCTTATGGCGGCGATTGGAGCGTTCGGACTGGTGACGGGTGTGGTGCTGCTGTTCGGAATCCAGTTTCAGGAGTGCAATGCTGCACTGCTCACCGGAATTGTGTGCGGGCTCTGGGGCATATTATGGGGAAGCCTGCTGATACAGAACCGGAACCTGGTGTCGAAAAACGTCTAAATATAGTACAGCGTGCAGGAAAATGGCTATATTTAGGTTGACGCGTGTGATAGAATCTCCTATAATGAGACTGAATTATTGGGCGCATGATTTTATGGACTTATGCGGTACTCAGGGAGGAATTCGATGAACCACTTTATATATAGAAAGAAGAGAAAGATATTGCTGGCGGCAATCAGCATGGGAGTGCTTGCTGCCAGCATATCTGCTTTTCACGGACCCGAAGCCGTATACGCGTACACAGCGACGGCGGGAACGATCAACGACGGACCGGTGAAGGTGCGCAACGCACCGGTGACCGGGGATAAGCTGACACTGCTCTATCCGGGAAATGCGGTGACAGTAACCGATGAGACGGCAGGATCAGACGGGTATACATGGTGCCAGATCCAGATGTCGGATGGTGTAACCGGTTATATACGCTCGGATTTTGTGACGCTTCAGGGCACGGATTCTTCTGCGGGACAGACGAATGCGGACAGCAGTGCAGGTGGGACAAACGGGGTGGTGCAGAACACGGAAAAAGGTGTTTATGTGCGCTCGGGAGCGGGAACGTCCTACTCTGTGGTGACAAAGGTATACAAAGGACAGGCTGTGAATGTGGGCGAGCTGGTCTCGGCGGGCGGAATGAACTGGTACAGTGTGACGCTCGTGGTCGGAGGCGCCTCCTATTCCGGGTGGATTTGTGCGGACTATGTAGCCGTGAACGGTCAGACGTCAGACGGCCAGTCGCAGGGAGAGACGACCGGTGCCACGGACAGCGAGTATGAGGCGGCGCTTGCGGCAGCGGGTTTTCCGGCAAGCTATTGCAGCGCACTGGCATCCCTGCATCAGAAGTATCCGAACTGGCAGTTTGTGCCGGTGCAGACGGGACTTGACTGGAATACGGTGGTATCGAATGAGAGTCTGGTCGGAAGAAACCTGATCCAGAATTCCGTGAATGACGCAAGAAAATCGACGGACAGTCAGGCGTATAACTGGGAGACCAACAAGTGGTACGGGTTTGACGGGGCAAGCTGGGTGTCGGCGTCTCCGGAATATATCGCATACTGCATCGATCCCAGAAATTTTCTTAACGAGAATCAGATCTTTCAGTTTGAAACGTTGGAATATGCAGGCTATCAGAACGCAGCGGGTGTGCAGAGCGTTCTTTCCAATACATTTATGGCAGGCAATTATACCGATACGGACGGAGCGGTTCGCAGCTATGCGGATACGTTTGTGGAGATCGGCTCCAATGTGGGCGTGAGCCCTTACCACCTGGCATCCCGCTGTAAGCAGGAGCAGGGCGTGCGGGGGACGAGCGATCTGATTTCGGGACGATATTCCAACTATGCGGGCTATTATAACTACTTTAACGTCCGTGCGTTTACGACGAGCAGCGCGTCGGCGATTGTGAACGGACTGGAATATGCGAAGTTGCAGGGATGGAACTCCATCTACAAGTCGATTGCGGGTGGATCATCGGTTGTGGCTGATAATTATGTGAAAAAAGGGCAGAATACCATTTACTTTGAAAAATTTAACGTTGTCTATACCAATAGTCTTTACGCACATCAGTACATGACCAATGTGCAGGCGGCGATGAGTGAGGGCACCAATATGGGAAAAGCCTACACGGACAAGAACCAGGCGTTTGTTTTCCGCATTCCGGTCTATCAGAACATGCCGGAGAGCGCAGTGACGTTTGCGGACAAGGGGAATCCGAACAACTGGCTTTCCTCGATCACGGTGGACGGATATGCGCTGACACCGGCATTTTCCGGTGCGAATACCTCCTATTCCCTGGTCGTTCCGGACAGCGCGGCTTCGATCAATGTGGGAGCGACGGCGGTGGCGGGAACGTCAACCGTTTCCGGTACTGGAAATTATTCGCTGAATTATGGAGATAATACGATTCAGATTACCTGCATCTCGCAGAGCGGAGATTCGCGCACTTACACGCTGATCGTGGCAAGAGCGGGGGGCAGTGCCGGCGGAACCATTCAGGTGGCGGATGACGCGGCGATTACGCCATTCTATCCGATCGGAACCTATGTGACGGGAATTGAGCCTGGAACAAGCGCATCCACAGTCGCATCGGGAATCGGAACCCAGAACTGTACCGTAAAGATTCTGAATGCAGACGGCAGTGAGAATACACAGACGGTGGGAACGGGCAACAAGCTGGCAGTGTATGTCGGCGACACGCTCGTGCAGCAGTATGAGATTGTGGTGTATGGAGATATCAACGGTGACGGAAAGGTTTCCAATCTGGATCTGGTATTGATGCAGAAACAGATCCTTGGAATTGAAAGTCAGTCCGGCAGTCGTCTGGAAGCGGCAAACGTCAGCAAGGACGGCGGTATTTCCAATAAGGATCTGGTTATTTTACAAAAACACATACTGGGAATCTCACAGATTGATCAGTGAGAGGAAGAATTGGGAGAGCAGAAATGAAGAAAAAAATAGCAATGATGATGATGGCGCTTAGCCTGACATTCGGGGTTGTCGGAGTGCCGCAGACGGTATTCGCGGCGAGCGGATCAACATCTGTCTCGGTGTCGTCAGGAAGTGTCAATATCGGTGATACGGTTACAGTTACAGTAAAAGCGAGCGGTCCATCCGGCGAAAAGGCGAATGCGACCATGACGCTGTCTTATGATTCGAGTGTGCTGCAGTTTGTGAGTTGCAATACCACATACGGCGGAGGCGGCGGAAGCGTGATGGCGACGGGAGAAAGCTACACGGTGACATTAAAAGCTGTGAGTGCGGGAAATTCCTCCCTCTCTGTCTCTGCCAACGACGGAGTGATCTTTGACTCCAATGAGGAGATGGATTCCATGTCGGGCAGCAGTGCATCGGTCACAGTAAAGAATGCAGCAAGTACAAATACAGATTCAGGCAATAATAGTAGCAGTAACAGTGGAACCTCCAACGGAAACGGAACATCAGCGGGTGGAAACGGGGATTCTGCGGCGAATACTGGAGAGACAACAGGAAAACAGTCTGCGGATAATTCTCTGAAAGAGTTGACCATTTCACCGGGAACGCTCTCGCCGGCATTTAGCGGGAAAACGCTGACTTATAGTGCTACAGTGGGAAGCGATGTAACCAATATCGCCGTATCTGCCACACCGGTCAATGAAAAAGCGGTCGTGGAGTCGGTTACGGGAAATACCAATCTGAAAAGTGGAGATAACACCATTAAGATTGTAGTCAAGGCGGAAAATGGCGTGACCGCAACCTATACCGTGAATGTGACAAAGCAGGGAACCTCGTCCGGAGAGACAACGGCATCCGATGAGGGGGAAGTGGAGACAACAGAGGAGACGGACAGCAGTGAAAACACGGTTACGGTAAATGGCATTTCCTATGTAATTGCAGAAAATTTTGCAACAGAGAATATTCCGGCAGATTTTTCGGAGACAACCGTCAATTATCAGGGGGCGGATTATCGGGGCGTGAGTTATGACAAGGGATCTGTGGTCATGCTTTATCTGGTGCAGGACGGAGCGGAAGAGAGCACAGGAAGCTTCTTTGTATATGACAGCACAAGAGATACCCTGTATCCGTTTGTAAAAATGGTCAATGGGGAACACTACGTGATAGCGCTTCTGCCACCGGTGGATTATACGATGCCGGATACGATGCAGCAGACACAGCTTACGCTGGCGGACGGAAGTCTTGTGACGGCATATCAGGAGACCCAGGAGGAAGGGTCTGAGGTGGAATCGGAGTTCTATACCTTTTACGGAGTGAATTCTGACGGAACGGAAGGCTGGTACCAGTACGACTCCATAGAGGAGACCTATCAGCGCGTAAATACAGGGACAACTGTATCTTCCGACGGACTGCAGGACGAGGATGCGGCCTATCTGCAGGAGGAATATCTGGCGCTGTCCGAGAAATATAAAAAAGAAAAAGCGTTTTCCAGAACCGCGATTGGCATATTGATATTTCTGCTGGCGGTAATGGCAGTGGTACTTGTTAACCTGTTACTGCACAGGAGGGAAGCGGATAGAGATGACCTGGATGAGGATGACACTATGGATGACGGTGTCTCAGAGCATGATGATACAGAAGAACTGCTGGATGAAAATCAGGATGATGTGATCGAGGAACCGGAAAAGGATTCCTGGAAAAAGTGGCACTGGAAGAAGCGCTCTGCTGCAGATGCCGGGGATGCAGATGAATTCGACGAACAGGAAGAGAGAGAAGAGAAAACGAAAACGCAGGAATCTGACGATGACGCGTTCGATGATGCATTCGATGAGGATGACATCGAGGAGGAAGAGCCGCCGAAGAAGAGATTCGGTTTCTGGAAGCGGAAGTCTGACGATCTGGATGACGATCTGTTTGATGATGACGACGCGTACGAGGATGATGACGCGTACGGGGATGACGATGACACGTACGGGGATGATGACGCGTACGGGGATGACGATGACACGTACGGGGACAGCGATGCGCCGGACGATGAAAAAGTTTCGGGCGGCGAAGAGAAGGCTGCCGCGCGCAAACCGGCGGGCGATGGCAGAACCGCAGGAAGAAAAGAACCAAGCGGACGAAGATGCAGCGGACGAACCGGAGAATGAGCCACTGTATGAGGAAAAGCACCCGAAGAAGAAAAAGAGCGGCAAAGACCAGAAAAACAAGCAAGACGATGAGCTGGATATCATAGATTTTAATGATCTGTAAAGACGAATGTGATATCGGACTGGAAATAGGAGGTAGCGATGCAGACAGCATATACAGCAAAGGCAAAAAAGGCGATTGATATTGCAACGCGGATATCAAAGTCATTGCATCACAGTTATATCGGCACGGAGCACATACTGCTTGGCCTGTTGAAAGAGGGAACCGGTGTGGCAAGCCAGGTACTTGCCGACAATGGTGTAGAGTATGATAAGGTGCTGGAACTGATCGAGGAGCTGATTGCACCGGGGAATGCGGTTGCGGTTCTGGAGGACGGATTGTCCCCGAGAGCGGCGCATGTGCTTGAGGTATCCAAAGCGGAGGCGGCGCGTTTCCACTCGGAGAAGATTGGAACGGAACACCTTTTAATTGCGATGATCAAGGAGACGGAATGTGTGGCGTCCAGACTGTTGAATACATTGTCTGTCAATGTGCAGAAAATGTATGTGGACACCCTGATCGCGATGGGCGAGGATGTGAGCCAGTATAAGGATGAATTCCAGAACGGGAAACCCGGCAAGCGGAAAAACGCGGAGGGAACGCCGTCACTGGATCAGTTTTCCAGAGATCTGACCGAACTTGCACGCGACGGAAAGCTTGATCCGGTGGTCGGCAGAGAGGCGGAGATCGACCGTGTCATCCAGATTTTAAGCCGGAGAAGCAAGAACAATCCGTGCCTGATCGGAGAACCCGGCGTAGGAAAAACGGCGATTGTAGAGGGAATTGCAGAGCGCATTATGGGCGGAATGGTTCCGGATACGGTGCTTGGAAAAAGAGTGGTCTCCCTGGATCTTTCCGGGATTGTGGCAGGCTCGAAGTACAGGGGGGAATTTGAGGAGCGCATCAAGAAGGTGCTTGCAGAGGTGGCGAAAGCCGGAAACGTCCTGCTGTTCATCGATGAGATTCATACCATCATCGGAGCGGGCGGAGCGGAAGGCGCGATTGATGCATCCAACATTTTAAAACCTGCGCTTGCGAGAGGTGAGGTGCAGGTGATTGGTGCGACGACCATCGAGGAGTATCGCAAATATATCGAAAAAGATGCCGCTCTGGAACGTCGGTTCCAGCCGGTTGTTGTGGAGGAGCCGACGGAGGAAGAAGCCATTTCCATATTAAAGGGATTGCGCGGACAGTATGAGAGCCACCACCATGTGACGATTACGGATGAGGCCGTGGAGGCGGCAGTGCGTCTTTCTGCGCGTTACATCAACGACCGTTTCCTCCCGGACAAGGCGATTGACCTGATGGATGAGGCCGCGGCAAAAGTGCGCCTTCACGTGGGCGGAGACCCGAGGGAGGCTGCAGAACTCCGGCGGGAGATTGCGGAGTCGCAGGAGACATTGGAGCAGGCACTTTCCGGCGGAGACCTGGAAGCGGCGAGAGAGGCACAGACAAAGCGTCAGGAACTGGAAGAAAAGTTGGAAAAACTGAACGCAAAGGCAAAGCAGGGCGGCAGACGGCATCACCAGACCGTCGGAGAGGATGAGATTGCCGATGTGGTGTCGGGATGGACGAAAATCCCGGTGAAGAAGCTTACAGAGGGGGAGGCTGCCAGGCTTAAAAAGCTGGAGGCAACTCTTCACAAGCGCGTGATCGGACAGGAGGAGGCGGTATCGGCAGTGGCCAAAGCCGTGCGGAGAGGCCGCGTCGGATTAAAAGATCCCAAGCGCCCGATCGGATCGTTCCTTTTCCTGGGACCGACAGGCGTCGGCAAGACAGAGATATCCAAGGCACTGGCAGAAGCTGTCTTTGGACAGGAGCAGGCAATGATCCGCGTCGATATGTCTGAGTACATGGAGAAACACAGCGTATCGAAAATGATCGGTTCACCGCCTGGATATGTCGGACATGAGGACGGCGGACAGCTGAGTGAAAAAGTGCGGAGAAATCCATACGCAGTGATTCTGTTTGACGAGATAGAGAAGGCGCATCCGGATGTGTTTAATATTCTGCTGCAGGTGCTTGACGACGGACATATCACAGATTCTCAGGGAAGAAAAGTGGACTTTAAGAATACCATCATCATTATGACCTCCAACGCGGGAGCGCAGGCGATTGTGGAGCCGAAGAAGCTTGGCTTTGCTTCCGGCAATGACGAGAAGCAGAACTACGAGCGGATGAAGGGCAGCGTGATGGAGGAGGTCCGCAGAATTTTCAAACCGGAATTTTTAAACCGTATTGACGAGACCATTGTATTCAGGGCACTGAATAAGGACGACATGAAGCAGATCGTAGGTCTGATGACAAAAGAGCTGGCGAAGCGCTGCGAAACACAGCTTGGCATTACGCTGGTCGTGCGCGATGCCGCAAAGCAGTACATTGTGGATAAGGCGTATGACCCGAAGTACGGAGCCAGACCGCTGCGGCGCAAGATTCAGGATGAGATTGAGGATCCGCTTGCGGAAAAACTTCTCGACGGAAGCATCCGCCGGGGCGACGAAGTGATCGTCACGACGAAGAAAAATGCAATTTTTCTGGAGCCGAAGAAAAAGTAAAAAATTACTTAAATGTCAGTGAAATCACTGGAAATCAAAGAACAGATATTATATAATATTTTTACAAATTTACGATAAAGCAGACCGGATGAAGGAGCTGCAATATCACAGGAGGATAAGATGGCCGTTATTAGTGAATTACTCCGTTCAGAGGAGGATGGAACGATCAGCTTTGGGGATTATACATTGAGCACCAAGGCAAAGCTTGACAATTTTGAGCACCAGGGAGACCTTTACAAAGTAAAGACCTGTCAGGAGATTACCAAGCTGGAGCGCAATGGCATGTTTGTATACGAGTCTGTTCCGGGGACTGCAGTGGAGCATTTAAAAGCAACAGACACAGGAATGGAGTTTAGCGTAGAAGGCGCAGAGGACGCACAGGTTACCGTAGAGCTTGAGGATGAGGCTGAGTACGACATCGTGATCGACGGTGCAGATGCCGGCAGGATGAAGACGAATCTCGGAGGAAAGTTAAGCCTGAGCGTAGAGCTCGGCGATGCTCCGGTAAAGGTAAGCGTTCAGAAGTGCTAGAGCAGCCGCTTTCGCATATGACAATTACAAGATCAGTGAGACCTGTCCGTATGGACAGGTCTTTGTTGCTCTATAGGAAATGACGTGTTATGTTAAAGCGCGAAAGCCGCGCTTTCTATGGAGAAAAAAGCCCTGTCCGGGCAGCAGCCGCGTCTGCGGGAAAGGAAGATAAGAACATGGCAAAAGGAAAAACAACAGTGTACTTCTGTCAGGAGTGTGGATACGAGTCGGCAAAATGGATGGGACAGTGTCCGGCATGCCATGAGTGGAACTCGTTTGTGGAGGAGACAGTCGAGAAAAAGGTCAGCGCGCGTGGGAAGTGCGGATAGAGCCGTGAGGCAAAGGCAGTCCCCCTGTCACAGATTGAGATGACGCAGGAACAGCGGGTGTCCACCGGCATGAAGGAGCTTGACCGGGTGCTTGGCGGCGGGATTGTGCAGGGATCCCTGGTGCTTGTGGGCGGAGATCCGGGAATCGGAAAATCGACGCTGCTTTTGCAGGTATGCAGGAATCTTGCGGAACATAAGGTGAAGGTGCTCTATATTTCCGGTGAGGAATCCTTGCAGCAGATCAAAATCCGGGCAGAACGCATCGGAACCTTTGGGGACAGCTTAAGTCTGCTCTGTGAGACCAATCTTGATGCCATACGGCGCGTGATTGACCGGGAGAAGCCCGAGATCGTCGTGATTGACTCCATTCAGACGATGTATAATGAAGACGTCTCGTCTG